>Ga0153961_1000061_pt1 | contig 49685 bp, 45 predicted proteins | sample TSFL045MetaG_FD_104748 | JGI IMG/M metagenome (GOLD analysis project Ga0153961, IMG submission 104748) | Attine ant fungus gardens microbial communities from Florida, USA - TSFL045 MetaG | ecosystem: Host-associated > Fungi > Mycelium > Unclassified | place: USA: Florida, Withalacochee...
AGGCAGGCGATGCTGGTGATATTGCGGCCGCCGATCCCTTTCTCGGCGGTATGCACCTGGCTCCAGTCGAGGCGCACGATATTGTCTACCGACTCGACGGCGAAAGCCTGGGTATTGCGCGCATACTCGGTGACCAGCAGCAGATTCAGGCCAGTTTCCGGCGTACAGCCCGCCACCGCCGGCAGATCGATCACCGGGATAAACTGGCCGCGGATATTGGTCATGCCCAGCAGCGGCGAGCGCATGCCCGCCGCGCGCGTGATCGGCTGCATCGGCACGATTTCCCGCAGCTTAAAGACGTTAATGCCGAACAGCTCCGATTTACCTTTGGCCTGATCGGTGCCCAGCCGGAACAGCAGCAGTTCAAAGCGATTCGATAACGCCAGATTCGCTCTTTCATCTATCTCTTTTTGAAAATTATCCATCGTTGCTCTGTACTGCCGCAGTCGCGCGGCGAAAGTGGGTGATAAGAGTATTATCGGCACGACTGGCTAAAAAGTGAGAGGCGGGCGCGCAAAATTGAGCGCGCAGGCAGTTAACTATTCTTGTGCCATGCTTAGTGGGTAACAACGGACAAATTTCACTAAAGGAGCGCACCATGAAAAAAGTCATGACGTTTACGCTGTTGGCCCTGTTGAGCCTGCCAGCGCTGGCTGAGAAGGGCGGTTTTGAAGCGGGCGCGACGCCGCCGCCGCAGGAAAAGCAGGATGCCGGCTATAAAGGCTCAGAGGATACCGGCCAGACCCACATCAATCAGATCCGCGATTTTCGTCAGGACGGTTACGTCACGCTTGAAGGCTATATTTTGAAGAAGCTGCAGGGCGATAACTATCAGTTCCGCGACAGCACCGGCACTATCACCCTTATCGCGCCGGAAAAAACCTTTGAGGGCAAAACCTACAAAGCGGACGAGCAGGTGCGCGTCAGCGGCCGCGTACACGGCAAAGGTGATAAAACGGTTCTGCACGTTACGCAGATTAAACTGCCGTAGCCGTCCGGCGAAGGCCTCAGCCTCAGGTGTACCGCGCGGGAGAGCAGGGCTCTCCCGCTGTTTTACTTCAGTCCTGCAGCAGAATCGCCCGCACGCTTTTACCTTTCATTTTCCCCTGTTTCAGCCTGACCAGCGCCGCTTTGGCCTCGCTCGCCGCCACGGCGACGTAGGCATGGGTCGGGGTAATATCGATCTTGCCAATCTGGTCGGCGCGGAAGCCTGCGTCGCCGGTCAGCGCGCCGAGGATATCGCCTGGACGAATCTTCGCCTTACGGCCGCCGTCGATGCAAAGCGTCATCATGGCGGCCGGCAGCGGCTGGCGCGCGCCTTTTTTCAGCGCGCTCGCCGCCAGCCAGCGCAGCGGCTGCTGTAGAAAATCTTCCAGCGCGTGGGCGCGCGCCATTTCATCCACCGCGACAAAGCTCACCGCGCTGCCCTGTTCGCCCGCGCGCCCGGTACGGCCGATGCGGTGCACATGCACTTCGGGATCCCAGGCCAGCTGATAGTTCACCACCATCGCCAGCGCTTTAATATCCAGGCCGCGCGCCGCCACGTCGGTCGCCACTAAGACGCGTCCGCTGCCGTTAGCGAAGCGGATCAGCACGCGTTCGCGATCGCGCTGCTCCAGATCGCCATGCAGCGCCAGCGCGCTGATAGCCTGCTGGTTGAGCGCGGCGGCGATATCGTCGCACTCGCGTTTGGTGTTGCAGAACACCACGCAGGAGGCCGGCTGCCGCTGCGCCAGCAGCGCCTGCAGCAGCGGCAGCTTTTCGCTCGGGCTCGCTTCAATAAATTCCTGTTCAATCGCCGGCAGTTCGCTCACCTCTTCGGTGGCGACATGCAGCGCGTCGCGCTGAAAGCGTGCGCTGAGCGAGGCGATGCTCTCCGGCCAGGTGGCGGAGAAGAGCAGCGTCTGGCGGCTGGCGGGCGTGAGCGCGGCTACCGCCTCCATATCGTCGCGAAAGCCCATCTCCAGCATGCGATCCGCCTCGTCCAGCACCAGCGTGTCGAGGTGATCGAGCTTCAGCGTCTCGCGCTTCAGGTGATCGAGAATCCGGCCCGGCGTGCCGACCACGATATGGGGCGCGTGCGCCAGCGAGTCGCGCTGCGCGCTGATGGGCTGACCGCCGCACAGGGTGAGGATCTTGATATTACGGGTAAAGCGCGCCAGCTGACGCAGCACGTTGCTGACCTGATCCGCCAGCTCGCGCGTCGGGCAGAGCACCAGCGCCTGTGTCACGTAGCGGCTGCTGTCGATATGCTGCAGCAGGCCGATGCCGAACGCCGCCGTTTTGCCGCTGCCGGTTTTGGCCTGCGCCCGCACGTCGCGTCGCGCCAGAATAGCGGGCAGCGTGGCGGCCTGAACGGGCGTCATCGCGGTGTAGCCCATATCGGCCAGATTGGCGATCTGGCTGGCGGGAAGATCGGTAAGGGTAGTAAATGCGGTCACGGGCGGCCTCGGCGGCAAAGGGTAGTCGAAAAATAGCGCGGCAAGTCTGGCAGAATGTGCGTCGCGCGGCAACCCGCGAAAAGGGTTACCTGCATGATAGCTTCGTTCGGCAGGCGTATAGGAATAACCCGAAGATCGGTGAGAATGGATGTTATCTTTTAATGTTTCTCTCTCGCGCACGGCTGTTTTTGCATATCGTGTGGCTTTTTAAGGCCAGGTAAATCTTTATAAACGCCCGATTAGGAATATTAATTTCTTTTGGTATCAGAAGATTCCCTTTTTTTTACTCCAGCAAAACAATTAATCATTAAATAATCTCACTGATGCAGCCGATAAAATAATCACGGCAATTGCTTTATATTTAGCGCGCCATACTTCTATTACAACGACAGTTTGAGGGTTCTCCATTGAGTAATATTGCCCAGGGATCACATGAAGAAGTGCTGAAAATCGTTGGCCGCGCGGTACTTACGCTGCATGTCCACGGTGAAAGCTTATCTGCTGACAAGGTTGTCTCAATGATCGGCTGCTACGCCGAAAGCGCGGAACAGCACCAGCAGCCGATGTTTGCGCTGGCGGTTGAAATGATGACGGCACAAAAATGGGCGAAAAGCGCCTGAGGTTGTCGTCTCCGTTGAACCAAGCCTCCAGCCGGAGGCTTTTTTTATGCCGCCTTTTCCCCGCCACGCCCTATTGGTCCTACCAATCCAGGGCAGCTTTTTAGCGCATATCACAGAAGCGGAAAAATCGCGCCGCAAAGGTTGTCTCTGGTTAACAAAAGATTAACCATTTGCACTCTTATTGACGCGCGCGCATTTTTGGTCCGACCAAACAGGGCGCATCGCTTTGGGATAACGCCATGAGTGAATCGACACCGCCGATCGCCGAGCACCTTGTCGCGCGGCTAAAGCGCTATATCGAACAGCATCAGCTGGAGCCAGGCATGAGGCTGCCCGCTGAGCGCCAGCTCGCCGCCGAGCTGGGCGTGTCGCGCTCGTCGCTACGCGAAGCGCTGCAGCGGCTGGTAAGCAGCGGCCTGCTGATCAGCCGTCGCGGCGGCGGCACCTGGCTGCGCCAGCCGCTGGCGCCTTGGGCGGAACAGCGCATCGTCGCGCCGGTGCGCGCGCTGCTGCAGGACGATCCCGACTACCGCTACGACATTCTCGAAGCGCGCCATGCCATCGAGGCGAGTACGGCCTGGTACGCGGCGCAGCGCGCCACCGAAGCGGATAAAGAGCGGCTGCGGCTCGCCTTCGACGCCACGCTGAAGCTGAAAGAGCGCGACGATCCCGAGCTCGCCGCCCAGGCCGACGTGCGCTTTCACCTCGCTATCGCCGAGGCGTCACACAATGTGGTGCTGCTGCAGACCATGCGCGGCTTTTTTGCCCTGCTGCAGTCTTCGGTGCTGCAAAGCCGACAGCGCATGTACAGCCAGCCGCCGATTTTTGCCCGCCTGACCGAACAGCATCAGCGCCTGCTTGACGCGATCCTCGCCGGAGAGGCCGAGGCGGCGCGTCGGGCGGCGATGGATCACCTCGGCTTTGTCCACGCCACCCTGAAAAGCCTGCATGAAGACGAGGCGCGCCAGGCGCGCATCACGCGTCTGCCGGGCAACGACTCTTTTTAACCGTAAGGAAACCGACCTGTGATTATCTCCGCCGCTTCCGATTACCGCGCCGCCGCGCAGCGTATTCTGCCGCCGTTTCTTTTCCACTATATCGACGGCGGCGCCTACAGCGAACGCACGCTGCAGCGCAACGTCGAGGATCTGGCCGACGTGGCGCTGCGCCAGCGCGTGCTGAAAAATATGTCCGAGCTAAGCCTGGAAACCCGCCTGTTCAACGAAACGCTGGCCATGCCGGTTGCGCTGGCGCCGGTCGGGCTCTGCGGCATGTACGCGCGCCGCGGCGAGGTGCAGGCGGCGCGCGCCGCGGCGCTGAAGGGCATTCCGTTTACCCTGTCGACGGTTTCGGTTTGCCCGATAGAAGAGGTGGCGCCCGCCATCAACCGGCCAATGTGGTTTCAGCTCTACGTGCTGCGCGACCGCGGCTTTATGCGCAACGCGCTGGAGCGCGCCAAAGCCGCCGGCTGCTCGACGCTGGTGTTTACCGTGGATATGCCGACGCCCGGCGCGCGCTATCGCGACGCGCACTCCGGCATGAGCGGGCAGCACGCCGCGCTGCGCCGCTACTGGCAGGCGGCGACGCATCCGCAGTGGGCGTGGGACGTCGGCCTGCACGGCCGCCCGCACGATCTTGGCAATATCTCGACCTATCTCGGCAAGCCGACCGGGCTGGAAGATTATATCGGCTGGCTGGCGAACAACTTCGATCCCTCTATTTGCTGGCGCGATCTGGAGTGGATCCGCGAATTCTGGGACGGCCCGATGGTGATTAAAGGGATTCTCGATCCCGAAGACGCGCGCGATGCGGTGCGTTTCGGCGCGGACGGCATCGTGGTGTCAAACCACGGCGGCCGCCAGCTGGATGGCGTGCTCTCTTCGGCGCGCGCGCTGCCCGCCATCGCCGACGCGGTGAAGGGCGATATCACTATTCTTGCCGACAGCGGCATCCGCAACGGGCTGGACGTGGTGCGTATGATCGCGCTTGGCGCCGACAGCGTGCTGCTGGGGCGCGCCTGGCTCTATGCGCTGGCGACGCACGGCCAGCGCGGCGTGGAAAACCTGCTTTCGCTGGTGGAAAAAGAGATGCGCGTGGCGATGACGCTGACCGGCGCCAAATCGATCGCCGATATCACGCGCGATGCGCTGGTGGACGCCGGCGCGGCGCTCACTAATGCAGCCGTCGCGCCGCGTCCGCGTGCCGTAAGCTGAGGCTTGTCTATACTTACTCACTCTTCATCAACAGGAGGAATGACATGACTATTCACAAGAAAGGATCGGCACACTGGGAAGGCGACATCAAAGGCAAAGGCACCATCAGCACCGAAAGCGGCGTGCTGAGCCAGACGCCCTACGGTTTCAACACCCGCTTTGAAGGTCAGAAAGGCACCAACCCGGAAGAGCTGATCGGCGCGGCGCACGCCGCCTGTTTCTCCATGGCGCTGTCGCTGATGCTGGGCAATGCCGGCCATAAGCCGCAGAGCATCGACACCACCGCCGACGTCTCGCTGGATAAAAAAGGCGAAGGCTTCGCCATCACCAAAGTGGCGCTGAACAGCACCATCAGCCTGCCGGGCATCGACAGCGCGGCGTTTGATGAAATCATCCAGAAGGCGAAGGCGGGCTGCCCGGTTTCGCAGGTGCTGAACGCCGAGATCACGCTCGACTATACCCTGAATAATTGATCCAGCAGGTCGCCCGCAGTTGGCGACCGCGCTATGCTGGCTGACACGGGTTCAGATGAACCGCAGCAGATGCGCCCCGGGGCGCATCTTTTCTTTCTGCATAAGGAGGAGAAGCGTGGCGAAATACCTGCCGGCAAAACGACACTGGAAAATGGTGCTGGTGCTGCTCTGTATTTGCGGCGCGCTGATGCTGATCCGCTGGGCGGCGATGATATGGGCCTGAAGGCGTGGATTTGCCGCCACAAGCTGGGCGTATTAGTGATGATCGTGCTGGCGCTGGAGCTGATTCACTTTCTGTTGACCTCATCCTGGCTGCCCTGGGTCTCCCACTGAGCCGCGTCACACATATTCACGCTCTTCCTGCTCGCGCTGTTTAGCGCGCACATCGCTACGGGCAATGCGATACGCCTTGCCGGGATCGCCAGCGACGAACTCGAAGGTGGGCGAATAGTAAAACGGCAGCCAGCCGCCGAAGCCGCCTTCCCACTCCCAGCGCACCGGGCAGGGCCAGATAATGCCGTCATACAAAATGTAATAAACCCAGCGTCCAGCCGGACGACGGGGGCGTGGTATTTTCATGGGGATCACAACGATATCAGGTTAAAGCAGCTTATATTTTGAACGCTCTTGCCGCTGGCTGCAACTTTTCAGGCGCTTCTTTTTTCCTCACAGCTTTCAGCGGCCATAATTAACGATGCACTTCGCCGCACAGCAGGACCACGCCGGGGCGCACTTTATGAATGCGATCCGCCATGGTTTCACAGGCCGCTTTGGTCGGGTAAATGCGCTCCGACACCGGCAGGGCATCGCAGGCGTCATGGCCGCAGGCGCTCACTAACAACACAAATCCAATCAACATGGCTCGACTCCTTTACACAGTCTCGTTGGTACGGACTGTGATGCTTAGATTCCTTTTTTACCATCCAGTATAGACAAACGTGACCGCGCGGCATTACCAGCCCGAGCGATATAGCGTTTCAGGAGAAAAACCAGGCGGGCAGCAGGGCGATAAGGTTATTGAAAGTGTGCAGAAAAATCGGCAGGGCCAGGCTGTTGCTGCGCAGGCGCGCATAGCAGAGCAGCAGCGAGAAAAGCGTCAGCGCCGCCAGGGTTTCCCAGTGCACATACTGGGTATGCATCGCCGCGAACAGCAGCGACGTTAGCAGCATGCAGGCAAAGCGGCTGCGCGGCGCCCACAGCAAAAATCCCTGCAGCAGAAAACCGCGAAACAGCACCTCTTCAAACACCGGCGCCAGCAGCACGGCGGTCAGCAGCAGGATCAGCATTGAATTGCGCCCCTGCTGCGCCTGCTCCACCAGCCAGCCCTCGGGCTGCAAAAACTGCGTCTGGGCCGCCATCAGCGCAAACAGCGCAATGATAAAAAGCAGCGTCTGACGCACGCGCAGCTCGCCCAGCGGCAGATCGCTGCGGCGCTGACAGTAAAACCGGTAGAGCGGATAGATCACGGCGAATTCAAACAGGCAGAGCACCGGCACCAGAAGACCGTCGTTACGCAGCACGCCGTAGTTGGGAAACAGCGTAATCAGCATCGTCACGAGGTAATAGACCACAAAGCTGCCGACGTAGAACAGCGTCAACGTCACTCTGTCGGGATTGGTGTTCATAGGCGACCCAGCCATTGAAGGAAAACGCATAGTAGCAACGCGCCCGATCCCTGTCGAGGGAGGCGCGCGTACAAACTTAGCGCGGTAAATTGCCGCCTCAGGCTAAAACCGCGACGCCGCGCGCCGATAACCGCTTAAACCCGTTTGGGCCCGCCGCGTCAGCCGTCGATGCGCCGTCGGCCGAACCTATTGTATCGCTTTGCTGTGAGCGCTCCTGATGACTTTTGACCCACCGGAATCGCCGTCGCGCCGCTTTACCTCAGCGGCTGAAGATCGCACCCTGCGCAGCACGCGCCGCAGCCTGCGCGTCTTTTCGCTGCTGCTCTCCGGCGTGCTGCTGCTCGTCGTGCTGATGGTGCTTGTTATCGCTCAGCGACAAAACCGCGACGCGACGGAGCACGATCGACAGCGGCTGCGGCAGGCGTGGGACGCCCGTCAGGAGACGATGCTAACCGAAGTGCGCGACTACGCCTTCTGGCGCGAGGCGTGGCGCAACCTGCACCTGACGCTGAATAAACGCTGGGCGTGGGACGAGGAGAATCTCGGCCCGGATCTCTATAGCGAATATCACTACGAAGGCGTGTTCGTGGTGGATAGTGCGGGCCGCACGCGCTACGCGGTGATTAACGGGAAACTGGCCGATATGCCGCTGGAGGCCTGGGTCGGCGCGCAGAGCGCCGAGCTGCTGCGCGACGTGCGCAGGCTAAAGAATACGGCGCTGGCGCGTAATGCCGTTATTGCGCACCAGCCCGCTATTATCGTGGCGGCACCCATTTCAAGAGGAAAAGCGGCGAGCCTCCTTGAGCAGCCTGACGCGCCGTCGGTGCTCATCTTCGTTAATCTGTTTACGCCCGCTAAATTAGAGGCGCTGGGCAAGATGCTCGACGTCTGGGCGCCGCGCGGAAACGCCGACGGCGAGGCGCGTCAGCTGCCGACCATGACGCTGGAGGCGATAGACGGCGGGGCCGTAACGCTGCGCTGGCAGCCGAAAATGCCGGGCACGCGCCTGCTGATGCTGATGCTGCCGATACTGGCGGCGGTGGCGCTTATTGCCGGCTGGATTACGCGCCGCGTCAGCCGCCACGCGCTGCATCACGCTATTCTCTCCGATCGCCGTTTCGCGATGTTGACCCTTAGCCAGCAGCAGCTGGCCAACAGCGAGGCGCGCTTCCGCGACCTGGCCGAAGCCGCCTCGGACTGGATCTGGGAAACCGATGAGCACGGGCGGCTGATCTATCTCTCTTCCCGCTTTCATCGCCTGACCGGCCACCCGGTCGCCGACTGGACGGGCGAGCATATCGATCGTCTGCTGACGCACTCGAGCCATTCGCTGGTGGCCTGGCTGATGCGTCAGGAGGATAGCCTCTCTTCCGTGCCGCTGCGCTGCCAATTTATGAGCGCGCGTGGCGAACGCCGCATCGGCCATCTGGTGGCGAAAACTATCTGGCACGAGGGACGCCGCGCGGGCTTTCGCGGCACGGTGTCAGATATCACTCAAAGTATGGAGGCTGAGGCGCGCATCCAGTTTCTTTCGCGCCATGACGCGCTGACCGGGCTCGCCAACCGCATTCAGCTGCAGGAGTTTCTGACGCGTCACCTGGAGACGCCGCTGCTGGCGTCTCCGCTGGCGATCGTCAGCCTCGACCTCGACCAGTTCAGGCCGCTGAACGATAACTGGGGGCACGCGGTGGGCGACCAAGTGCTGAATCAGCTTGCGCAGCGGCTGCAGCGCGGCGTCGACGCGCACGAGCTGGCGGCGCGGCTGGGCGGCGATGAGTTTGTGCTGGTGCTGCAGGAGGGCGATGCCGAAAGGGTGGCGCAGCGCTGCGCCCGACTGCTGCAGGAGGTGCAGCAGCCGATCCACATCGGCCAGCATGCGCACTATCTCACCGCCAGCATCGGCATCGCCTGCGCGCCGCAGGACGCCAGCCACCCGGAGGCGCTGCTGCGCATGTCCGATATCGCGCTTAACGAAGCGCGCGCTGCGGGACGCAACCGCTGGGTCTGGTACGCCAATAATATGGCCAGCCAGCGCGAGTATAAGCGCGACATGGCGAAACGCATCGAGCAGGCGTTACGCAACGACGAGTTTTGCCTGCACTATCAGCCGCGCTATCAGCTGCAGAGCGGCAGGCTGGCGGGGGCCGAAGCGCTGATTCGCTGGCAGCCCGCCGAGGGGCCGCCAATCACGCCCGATCGCTTTATTCCGCTGGCGGAGGAGAACGGTCTGATCGTCACTATCAGCGACTGGGTGCTGGCGCGCGCCTGCCGCGACGCCAGCGTCTGGGGCGCGGAGCGCTATGTGTCGGTCAATATCTCGCCGGTAGAGTTTCGCACCAGTGATCTCGTTCAGCGCGTCGCGCGCGCGCTGGCGAATAGCGGACTGCCCGCAACGCGGCTGGAGCTGGAGATCACGGAAAACGTCACGTTCGAGCATCCGCAGCAGGCGCTGGAAGTGATGCAGGGGCTGCGCGCGCTTGGCGTCAGGCTGACGGTGGATGATTTTGGCACGGGCTATGCGGCGCTGGGCTATCTGAAAACCTTTCCGTTCAACGGGCTAAAAATCGATCGCTCCTGGATGAAGGATTTTCCAGAGTCGCAGCAGGCGGAGTCGGTGGTGGCGGGCATTATCGCGCTGGCGCACGCTTTTGCGCTGACGATTACGGCAGAAGGAATTGAGACAGAAGCGCAGCTCAACCAGCTAAAACGGCTCTCCTGCGAAGAGGGGCAGGGCTACTTTTTGGGACGCCCCGTGCCGCTGGCGGACTTTACTGCGCTCCTGGAAACCCCATCACAACAGAGTCGGGCTTAGCGTACTTTAACCGCCACGGCGGTCATCAGAACGGCAAAGCCCACAAAAATTGCCAGTTCCATACGATCCTCCTCAGAAAAGTCTTAATAATTTTAGCCGTTCAGCGCGAAGGTTTTGTTCCGTAAGTGCGATTTATCTGAAAAACTCGGCGGGCGACGGCGCAAACAGGCGAACTTTTCTGGCAAGAGGGTGAAGCCGGCCGCACGCTTTTGCTACTCTCAGGGGCAGGTTCACCACGTCCATGAGGAGAAAACATGAAATATTATGGAAAAGCGCTGCTGGCGCTGGGCATGTTCGCCTTAACCGCCTGTCAGTCGGCAACGAAGCACGAGAGCGCCGCCGCAGGCGCGGACGCGGCAAGTGATACCTGCGGCGCTTCACGGTATCAGAGCTACGTCGGCAAGCCGCTCAGCGCCGCCAGCAGCCTGCGTCTGGAGACGCCGATGCGCGCCATCCGCTGGAACAGCGCGGTCACAATGGACTTTAATCTGCATCGCCTGAACTTCCTGGCGGACAAAGACGACGTAATTACTCAGGTTTACTGCGGCTAGGGCGTCATAAAAAAAGCGTCGCATTGTCATGCGCTGTTCATCAACGAGGTTGAAGATGGATCGCAGATAACAGAGATTTTCTCGTCACTCTCAATATGCAATGCTCGTCTTGTTTATTCCCGCTTCGGCGGGAATTTTTTTGCCTATTCCGGCGAGCCGGTTTCCATTAACTGCGCCAGCAGCTGACGATAATTTTCCAGACGGCGCGCGTCGCCTTCCTCCTCCAGCCGCTGAATAACGCGCGCCATTACCGCTTTATTCGTGGCCGGCTCGCCAGCTTCCATCAGCTCGCGCAGGATCACCGCCAGCAGATCGGACTCCTGCGGCGCGTGCCACGCCGGGCTGTTGAAATAGTCCACAATCGCACGGCTGGCACTGTTTTGAACTCTCATCTCCACCTCCGCTAAGGCGACGGCGCGCCTGTCACGATCTGCGCAGCGCAGCGTGATAGTCAATGTGAATGATAACTGTGGACCTCGCCGCGACGGGATGTGGCGGAGGCGCTAGCGCAGCCGGAACGGCGCGCCGACGCCAGGAAAACTGGCGTTTTTTTAAACATAGAACCGACGCCTGAACTTGTCAGTAACAGCCTGACATATTTTTTCATCTCTGCTGACACTCGACGTGAGTCGTGATTGAAATTCACTGCTAAATAGCGCTTACGGCCTATATACGGCAGCGAAAGGGGACGGACGCAGCCAAAAACGGTTTTTTTCTTTTTGTGCCATCATTTGTCGCTCAGGGGTAAAGCGCCATTGCTAAACTGCGGCCTCACTCTGTCAGCGCCCGTTTGCTCATGCCACGCACAATTGAACCCTGGAAAATTAATCTTATCTCGGTCTGGTTCGGCTGCTTTTTCACCGGCCTGGCTATCAGTCAGATCATTCCTTTTCTGCCGCTCTATATTGAACAGCTTGGCGTTAAAGACGGCGATGCGCTCAGCCTCTGGTCTGGGCTCACCTTCAGCATCACCTTTGTGGTTTCGGCCGCCGTCGCGCCGCTGTGGGGCAGCCTCGCCGATCGCAAAGGACGCAAGCTGATGCTGCTGCGCGCGGCGCTCGGCATGGGCGTGGTCATTCTGCTGCAGGCCTTTGTTACCCAGGCCTGGCAGCTGCTGCTGCTGCGGGCGCTAATGGGGCTGACCTCGGGCTATATTCCCAATGCCATGGCGCTGGTGGCGGCGCAGGTGCCGCGCGACCGCAGCGGCTGGGCGCTGAGCTGCGTCTCGACCGGCCAGATCGGCGGGGTGATCCTCGGGCCGATGCTCGGCGGCCTGCTGGCGGACTGGGTCGGGCTGCGCATGGTTTTTATCGTCACCGCCGGGCTGCTATTGGTGAGCTTTCTGGTCACGCTGTTTCTGATTAAAGAGACCGGCTATACGCCGGTCAGTAAAAAAGACAAGCTGAGCGGACGCGAGGTGTTCGCCTCGCTCGACAATCCCAGACTGATGCTCTGTCTGTTTGTCACCACCATGGTGATCCAGATGTGCAACGGATCGGTTAACCCGATTCTGACGCTTTTCGTGCGCGAGCTGGCGCCGACGGCGGATAACATCGCCTTTCTCAGCGGAGTGATCGCCGCGCTGCCGGGCATCTCGGCGCTGATTGCCGCGCCGCGCCTCGGCAGGCTGGGCGACCGCATCGGCACCCAGCGCATTCTGCTGGCGACCATGGTGATGTCGCTGCTGCTGCTCATCGCCATGTCTTTCGTCACCAGCGCCACCCAGCTCGGCGTGCTGCGCTTCCTGCTTGGCTTTGCCGACGGCGCGATGATGCCCGCGGTGCAGACGCTGCTGGTACGCCATTCGCGCGACAACATTACCGGCAGGATCTTTGGCTACAACCAGTCCTTTATGTACCTCGGCAACGTCGCCGGCCCGCTGCTCGGCGCGGCGGTGTCGGCGCTGACCGGCTATCGCTGGGTCTTCTTCGCCACCGCGCTGGTGGTGCTGGTTAACGTGCTGCTGCTGAAGCGCTTTTATCGTCGTCCGCGCACGGTGCTGAATCCGAAGGGGAAAAGCGCAGCGCATAGCGCCAGCGACGCTGAGTCAGCAGAAACTCGGCGCTGACGCTCGGGCTCCAGGAGTCGTCGCCGCCTACCCCCATATGTGCGGCGTCCAGATGCAGCCAGCATCCCGGCTCCGCGCGCAGCAGGTGGCGGTGCGTCGCGTCGCGCAGCTGCTCAAGGCCGTAGCGGCTCAGCGAGAAGCTGAAGTCGCCGCTGACGCCCCAGCCTGCTGCCTCCAGCCGCCGCGTGCCGCCGCGCAGGCCGTTTTCGCTCGGGAAGACGTAAGGCGTATACAGCGCGTCGAGCGGCAACTGCCAGCGCGAAAACTGCGCCGCCAGCTGACGGTCCGGGTAGTTTTCATGCGGCCCCAGCCCCAGCCAGGCCACCTGCTGCGGCGCGATGGCGAGCTGACAGCGCAGGCCGATGCGCGCCGGCGCGGGCGCGTCGGCGGCCTGTTCCACCTCAACCTCCAGATGCATATCGCCCTGCGCGTCGAACCGATAGCGCTTATGGCTGAGAAAAACGAGTCGGCTATGCGCATACCAGCCGTGCAGCACGCTGATTTGCACCGCGTCCGACAGCCTCTCCGCCTCTGTTCGCTCCACGCGGCTGAACAGGGCATCGTAGCCGGCCGCTTTCCAGCGCTCCGACCAGGCGTTGGGATCGATGCGCTCCGCTTCGCTGGTGCCGATATCGTTATCAAGCGGCGCGCGGATAAAGCAGTCCTGCAGCGGCGACAACAGCCGCGCCTCCTCGTCGACGAACCACTGCGTCATCTCGCCGCTTCTGCGGCTAAACTGCCAGCGCTGATTACGGTGCGTGACCACGATAGCGGCCTCTTCCATGCTGAGCGTTGGCGGTTCGCCCGCTTTCGGCTGCGGCGGACGCGCCAGCGCGGCGGGCAGCGGCCACTGATGCCAGGCGACGCGCCAGTCGGCGTCTGACCACGGCGTGGCGGCACGCTGGTGTACGGCGACGTTCAGCCAGCACTCGCCGGCCAGATCCGCCATCGGCGGAACGCCGATGCGCTGCGTTCCCTGCGGCGCAATATCCAGCGCCGCTTCACCCTGCGCCACCACCTCGCCCTGCTGTTCAACGCGCCAGCGCAGCACCTCGTTATCGCTGCGGCGAAACAGGTAGTCGCTGCTGACGCTAAAGCGCCAGGGATCGTTAGCGTCCGGGGTAAAATGGAAGAACTGCTGGGCGCGCTGCGCTTCAAACAGCGCCGGGTGCGGCGTGCGGTCGGCGAACACCAGGCCGTTCATGCAGAACTGACGGTCGTTAGGCCTGTCGCCAAAGTCGCCGCCGTAGGCCTGCCAGGGCTGCCCGTTTTCATCGTAGCGCGTCAGGCTCTGATCGACCCAGTCCCAGACGAAGCCGCCCTGCAGGCGCGGAAACTGGCGAAACGCCTGCCAGTATTTGGCAAAGCCGCCGAGGCTGTTGCCCATGGCGTGCGCATATTCGCACAGGATCAGCGGCCGGTTTTCGCCCGGCAGGCCGATCCACTTTTTCAGCGACCACTTCGGCACGGCGGGAAACGGCTGATCTTCATCGACGCGCGCGTACATCGGGCAGAGAATATCGGTCGCCGCGCTGTTCGCGCCGCCGCCTTCATACTGCACGGGCCGCGTCGCATCGGCGCTTTTCACCCAGCGATAGAGCGCATCGTGCGTGCTGCCGTGCCCCGACTCGTTGCCCAGCGACCAGATAATAATGCTGCAGTGGTTGCGGTCGCGCTGCACCATGCGCGTGACGCGCTCGCTGAAGGCGGCGAACCAGCGCGGATCGTCCGCCAGGCGGCTCATCGGCTGCATGCCGTGGGTTTCGATATTGGCTTCGTCGACCACGTAGAGGCCATAGCGGTCGCACAGCCGATACCAGAGCGGATGGTTAGGGTAGTGCGAACAGCGCACCGCGTTAAAGTTATGCCGCTTCATCAGTTCGATATCGCGCCGCATCGTCGCTTCGTCCATCACCTGGCCTCGCTCCGCGTGATGTTCGTGGCGGTTTACGCCCCGTATCAGCAGCGGCTGGCCATTCAGGCAGAGCAGGCCGTTTTCGATAGCGACGCGACGAAAGCCGACGTCATACGCCTCGACCTCGATCGTTTCGCCCCGCGCATCGAGCAGCGCCAGCGTGGCGCGGTAGAGCGTCGGCGTTTCGGCGCTCCACAGCGCGGGCGCGTCAACGTGCAGGCGCAGCTCGGCGCGATCGGCATAGTGGCCGCGTTCGTCGATAATCGCGCTGCCGAGCGGCTGCTCGATCACGCCCACCTGCGTTTGCGCTCGCCACAGCGTCAGCCGCAAGCGCAGCGCCGCATCCTCAGCGCTAACGCAGACGCGCGCCACCAGATCCGCGCTGCGGTATTCCGGGCTGAGCGGCGTCTCCAGCTGGATGTCCGCCAGATGCGGCGTCGGCTTATGCAGCAGCGAGACGTCGCGGAAGATACCGCTCATGCGCCACATATCCTGATCCTCCAGCCAGGTGCCGTCGCTCCAGCGCAGCACCATCACCGCCAGTCGATTCGCACCGCGCGTCATCGCTGCGCTGAGGTCAAATTCGGCGGGCAAACGGCTATCCTGGGAGTAGCCGATAAACCGGCCGTTGCACCACAGGTAGAAGGCGGAGCTGACGCCGTCGAAGATTACGCGCGTCTGTCCGGTTTCAGGCCAGCTGTCGTCAAGGTTGAATGTGAGCGAGTAACAACCTGTAGGGTTTTCTTCAGGCACGCACGGCGGCGTCGCCGCGATCGGATACTGAACGTTGGTATAAATGGGCGCGTCATAGCCGTGCATCTGCCAGTTAGCGGGCACCGGCAGCGTAGCGGCGTCGGGCAGATCCTGCTGTAGCCAGCTTTCCGGCACCGCTTCAGGGCGGTTGAAGTAGCTAAAATTCCACGTGCCGTTCAGGCTGCGCTGCGCGACAGAGGGCAGCTCGTCGCGCGCCGCCTCTTCGCTGCGCCAGCTGGCGAAGGGCGGATGGGCGTCAAGGCGATGCAGACTGGTGACGACCGGATTTTCCCAGTCGCGACGAGCAAGAACCTGGCTTAGCGAAATTGACGACGTTGGCATAGCGGTATCCTTTAATTGTATTGCGCTCACAATGCAGTGTTTCCCCCAGGCTGTAAAGCGCGACAGCGTATAAAGAAGGCGAATTTTTAGCGGGCTTTGGGCCGAAAGCGCACCGCGTGCTGGTTTTGTGTCACCTTCATGACAGCAAATCGTTAAGCCTGGTATGCAAGGATTAATACCGCCCGGAGTAGGAGAATTCTCTCTTGTCGCCCCGCTTTGCCGCTCATACACTCAGCCCGATTTCATCCATCCTGAGGTTGTTATGGTACGTATTGGTAAACTAGCCGCGATCGTGGCGCTGGTGACCGCGCTGAGCGGCTGTATTTTCCCGCCTCCGGGCGGCGGCTGGGGTGGCCCCGGCGGTGGCGGTGGCGGTGGTGGTTGGGGCGGTCACGGCCGCGGTTTTACTGACCCACGTTAATCCTCCCTCACTTCCGCTCTATTCTGGGCTGAAACGCTATTCATCTCGCTTAATTAACAGTGAAACGTTTCGGCCACTTCTTATAAAATGTTTAGCCTCTGTTTTAATAAAACTGACTATAAAGAGTCGCGGGAAATGGGCGTAAAAGCGCTGTTTTTTTATTTAAGCGAGTGATAACGTCTGCTTTTATTTACCCACGGGACAAGGGCATGAAAAACCTTATCGCTGAATTACTGGTAAAGCTGGCGGCAAAAGAAGAAGAGTCTAAAGAGCTGGTGGCTCAGGTTGAAGCGCTGGAAATTATCGTAACGGCGATATTACGCAAGCTCGATCCTGAGCAGCAGCGGTCTATCGCTGCCGGTATTGAAAACGCAATGCAGCATGCCGACGCCGACGCCAGTAATGAAGACGCGCTTCTGCTGCGCAACTATCTGGACAGACTGCTTAACCACCCGCGCGTTTGAAGGTAAATAGCAGGTCGTGCGATCCTGTCTGCAAAATTGCGCAAATTTCCATCGTGCTGGTTTTCTCGTGCCAGACTTAACAAGGTATTCATTTAGGGAGTGTAATCATGAAATTGCATTTAGCGGCAGTGGTGATGGCGGGTTTACTGTTGAATGGCGTGAGCGTGGCGCAGGCCGCCGAGAAAACGGCGCAGCAGCAAAAAATGGCGCAGTGTAACCAGCATGCCAGCACGCAGAACCTGAAGGGCGACGCGCGTAAATCCTTTATGAGCGAGTGCCTGAAGAAAGAGAGTAAGCTCTCCGGCATGACGCCGCAGCAGATGAAAATGAAAAGCTGCAACACCGAAGCGGGCGATAAAAAGCTGAGCGGCGACGCGCGCAAAACCTTTATGAGTAGCTGCCTGAAAAAGGCGTAGTCTCTCTTATTCAATACGGCCGCGCTGCGGCCGCTGCTTTTTTCCTTTCTCCCGCCCCGACTTAATTCCGTTTTGCTCAGCCGCACGCGTTGCCAAAACGTAAATGAAAATTCTTCTAAGTATTATCTACCCCCTGACTTCGCAGCGCCTGACGCTGTTCTGGCGCTTTTTGTTACAACATAAGGAACCCGTTGTATGGTAGCAGTCATTATTATTGGCATATTTATTATTAGCTTTTTATACGCCCATTCGCGCGGCGTGGAAAAACAGACCTTATCGCGCCAGCTTTTTGACCACTCGACTTTTATGGCGCCGATAAATATGTTTATGACTACTTTCTCCACTCTGCCGGCTAAAAAACCCTATTTTCCCCTGAGCGATTTTCCTGAACTACAGCCGCTGACGGAAAACTGGCAAATTATTCGGGAGGAGGCGCTGCGCCTCCAGGATCATATTAAAGCGGCGCAAACGAACAATGACGCGGGCTTTAATACCTTCTTCAAACGCGGCTGGAAGCGTTTCTACCTGAAATGGTATAGCGACGCGCATCCGTCGGCGCGGGAGCTGTGCCCCGTCACGACCGAGCTGGTGAGTCGTATTCCCTCCGTCAAGGCGGCGATGTTCGCCGAACTGCCGGCGGGCAGTCATCTGGGCAAGCATCGCGATCCCTATGCGGGATCGGTGCGCTACCATCTTGGGCTGCAAACGCCGAATGACGATCGCTGTTTTATTGAGGTCGATCGCCAGCGGCATAGCTGGCGCGACGGCGAGGCGGTAATTTTCGATGAAACCTACGTGCACTGGGCGCAAAATCAGAGCGAACAAACCCGCATAATTTTATTTTGCGATATCGAGCGGCCGATGAAGTGGCGCTGGGCGCAGGGGGTCAATCGCTGGGTCGGCAGCTGGCTGATGTCAGCCGCCGCCTCGCCAAACAGTGAAAACGATCGCACCGGCTTTATCAACCGCATCTTCAAATATGTCTATGCGCTGCGCAATGCGGGGCAGCGGCTGAAAAAGCGTAACCGTACGCTTTACTACTGGGCGAAGTACGCCCTGATCGCGGCTATCTTTGCGCTGATTATCGTTCCCAGCCTGTTAAGCTAGCCGTTACGGCTGCTAAAACTTTTAAAAAGCGGATTAACAATAGCTTATCCGCTTTTTTTTGTTTTCTGGCTTTGTCTTTCGCTTTCCTTTGCCACACTTACTTTTTGTAGGGGATAGCCGCGCCCGACTGGGGCGTACCGTTGCATAACGACAAAGAAGGAGCCGCGTCATGAATTATCAGCCCGTCATTGCCCTGAAAGATCTGCCCGACCGCCAGCCGACCAAAACGAAAATAGCCGATACCGATATTCTGCTGGTGCGCGACGGAGATAAGGTGCGCGCTTATCAGGCTACCTGTCCGCATGCGGGCGCGCCGCTGGAGCAGGGCGCTATCTGCGGCGATAAGCTGGTCTGCCCCTGGCATAAGGCGGTGTTTGCGCTGGAGGATGGTCATATGTGCGAGCCGCTGGCGCTGGCCGATCTCAAGCAGTTTCCGCTGCGCGTCGAGAGCGGCATCGTGCAGGTCAATCCCAAAACGATGTCATCTGCGACGCCCATCGGCAGCGGCGGTGACGCGCCGGTTTATGCGGTGCTGGGCGGCGGTGCGGCAGGCAGCGCGGCAATCTGGACGCTGCGCCGCGAAGGCTATAAAGGAAAGGTGGTGCTGGTGGAGCGCGAGCCGGAAGCGCCCTACGACCGCACCGCGCTAACCAAGTTTGTTCCCTCCGGCAAAATGGATATCAAGGATGTGCCGCGCATTCTCAAAGAGGATATTTTACAGCACGTCGATCGCCTCCAGGGCGAGGTGACGCGTCTCGACACGCGCGAGCAGCGTATCCACTTCGCCGACGGCGACTCGCTGTTTTACGACAAATTGCTGATCGCCTCAGGCGGCGCGCCGCAGCGTCCCGATCTGCCGGGCGGCGATCTGGCCGGGGTGCACCTGCTGCGTTCGCTGGCGCAGGCTGACGCGCTGCTGCGGGAGGTCGATAGCAGCCAGCAGCTGGTCATTGTCGGCAACAGCTTTATCGGTATGGAGATGGCGTCGGCGCTGCGCAATCGCGACGTAGAGGTCACGGTGGTGGCGCGGCATCCGCTGCCTTTCGCGCGCCAGTTCGGCGAAGAGATCGGCCGCTATTTCCGCGATCTGCACGACAGCAACGGCGTGCACTTTGTCGATGGCGATCCGGCGGAACTGGAGGGCGAGCATCACGTTACCGCGCTGCGGCTGCAGGATGGCCGCCGCATCAAGGCGGACGTGGTGCTGCTGGCGACCGGCATTGAGCCCGCCACCGGCTTTATTCACGATCTGCCGCTGCGCGATGATGGCAGCCTGCTTGCCGACAGCCAGCTGCGCGTGACGCAAAACGTTTGGGTGGCGGGGGATATCGCCAGCTATCCCACGCCGCAGGGGCCGCTGCGCGTCGAGCACTATCGCGTTGCTCACCAGCAGGGCCGCATCGCCGCCTTCAATATGCTGGACAAGGAGACGATGTACGATCGCGTGCCTTTTTTCTGGACGACGCACTTCGGCACGCGCTACGAGTACCTCGGCCATGCTGAAGAGTGGGATGAGTACCGTCTGATCGGTTCGCTGGAGAATAAGACGTTTATTGCGCTCTACGGCCAGCAGGGCAAGCTGGCGGCGGCCTTCTCCTGCGGTATGTATACGCTCACGGCGTCGCTGGTGCTGGAAATGCAGCAGCCGATGACTATGGAACAGGCGCTGGCGACGGTGGCGAGCCGTCAGGGATAGGGATAGCGAGGGCGGGCGGAGCGGGCGCTCCGCCCGATGCGTTACTTTTTGCTTAACGCTTCAGATTTGGCCATGCACTGCTGCATCGCCTCCATTACGGCGGCGCGAAAGCCTTTCTCTTCCAGCACCTTTACCGCTTCGATGGTGGTGCCGCCGGGCGAACAGACCATATCTTTTAGTTCGGCGGGATGTTTGCCGGTTTCCAGCACCATCTGCGCCGAGCCTTTTACCGCCTGGGCGGCGAACTGGTAAGCCTGAGCGCGCGGCATGCCGCCCAGTACGGCGGCGTCCGCCATCGCCTCAATGAACATAAAGACGTAGGCGGGCGCGGAGCCGCTGACGCCGACCACCGAGTGTATGAGGTATTCGTCTACCACCGCCGCTTTGCCGAAGCTTTCGAACATGGTCACTACTTCGTCGATCTCCGGCTGCTCAACCAGCACGTTCGGCGTTACCGAGGTCATGCCTTCGTTGACCAGCGCCGGGGTATTCGGCATAACGCGTACGATCTTGCGGTCGTGGCCCAGCACCGTCGCCAGCGAGTCGAGCGTGACGCCTGCGGCGATAGAGACTACCAGCGCCTCTTTTTTCAGCTGGCTGGCCAGATCTTTCAGCACCTTCAGGATGACGTTCGGTTTGACCGCGCCGAACAGAATATCGACTTCGCGCGCCAGCGACTCGGCGCTCTCGGCAGCCTGAATGCCGTACTCGCGCGCCAGCGCCGCGTTGGCCTCCGCCTTGCGGTCAAAGACCCAGATGTTCGAGGGCGCGACCTGGCCGCTTTTCACCAGTCCGCCGATAATAGCTTTAGCCATATTGCCACCGCCGATAAACCCAATCTTCTTCTCCAGCATCGCCGTATCCTTAAGAAAGTTCGAAAATCTGAACGCGTTAGCTTACTTCAGCCAGGATTAATAACAAGTCAGCAAGGAGAACACCGCATGGCCGACAACGAGAATCAAAGCCGGCACTACCCGGTCAAAGAGAATATGCCGTGGCAACGTATTGAGTGGCGTATTCAGCACGCGGGCTTCGCGCTGCTGCTGCTGATCGTCGTTGCCGGCGCGGCAGGGCTGTTTTCAAAAGGCTGGCTGAGCAATCAAAGCGTCGCCAGCGCGGACAAGCGGCTGAGCGTCGATTACGAACGCTTCGGGCGACGGGAAAGCAACATGGATATGACGCTGCGCCTGAGGCAGCTGCGCGGCGGCGACTATCAGATCAGGCTGCGCAGCCCACAGCTCGACAATATTCAGCTGCAGACCCTTCAGCCGCAGCCGGATGAGGCCTGGAGCACCGGCGATAGCCTGGTGCTTCGCTGGCACCGGCGCGCCGCTCAGCAGGAGGCCACCATCTGGATCGGCACTCAGGCGCAGGACTTCGGCCGCTACCGTCTCACCGTTACGCTGGACGAGGCGTCCGGCGTGCAGTTTAGCCAGTTTATTTATCCTTAGGAGAGCCATATGGAAACGGTTTTGCGCGCAGCCAGCATGTATCTGCTGTTGATGGTGGTGTTCAAAATTGCTGGTCGACGCACGCTGCTGGAGATGACCTCTTTTGATCTGATCCTGCTGCTGATTATTAGCGAGGCGACTCAGCAGGCGCTGCTCGGGGATGACTTTTCCGTTACCGGCGCCGGCTTGACCATCGTTACGCTCATCGTGATTGATATTCTGTTTGGCGTGATGAAAACGCGCTTTCCGCGCATGGAGCGGCTGATTGACGGCTCTTCGCTGATTCTGGTGGAAGAGGGCAGGCTGCTGCGCCAGCGGGCAAAGCGCGCGGGGGTCGACGAAGAGGATATTCTGCAGAGCGCGCGCAGCTCGCAGGGGCTGGAGCGGCTGGATCAAATAAAGTTTGCCATTCTGGAGAAGACCGGCAAGATCTCCATCATTCCCAAAGAGTAAGGAAAGAACATGGTTATCTGGGTTGATGCCGACGCCTGTCCCAACGTCATTAAAGAGGTGCTCTACCGCGCGGCGGATCGCACTAAAACGCAGGTGATCTTCGTTGCCAACCAGTCGCTGCGCGTGCCGCCGTCCCCCTGGCTGAAAACGCTGCGCGTGCCTGCCGGATTCGACGTCGCGGATAACGAGATTGTGAAGCGCGTGGAGGTGGGGGATCTGGTGATTACCGCCGATATTCCGCTGGCGGCGGAGGTGCTGGAGAAGGGCGGCGCGGCGCTTAACCCGCGCGGCGAGCGCTATTCGCCCGCCACCATTCGCGAAAAGCTGACCATGCGTGACTTTATGGACACGATGCGCGCCAGCGGCGTGCAAACGGGCGGTCCGGCGGCGATGAGCCCGCGAGACCGCCAGCAGTTCGCTAACGCGCTCGACAGCTGGCTGACGCAGCAGCGCCAGCGTTAACATCAGACGAAGCTGTCGTCATCGTCGTTAAAGCCGTCGAAGCTATCATTGCCGAGATCGTTAAAGTCATTATTGTCGGCGTAGTTGTTATCCCAGCCGTTGTTCTGATCGAGGAAACCGCTGCCGCCGCTGTTGAAGGTGTCGAGATTGTCATCCACCTGGGGCAGCGGCGCGTCGGGTTCATTGATAATATTTACGATCTCTTCCGGCTGAGAATGGTGGAACAGGCTGGTCAGCATATCCGCCATCACCACGCCGCCGGCGACGCCCACTGCAGTTTGCAGCGCGCCGCCGAGAAAGCCGGTGCCGCGCGCTGGCGCAGCGGGCGCGTTGTTATACTGCGGCTGCGGCGCGTTGTTCCACGCCTGCTGCTGAGGCGGCTGCTGCGCTGGCGCCTGCTGGCGCGATCCGCCGCCGAACAGGCTCGACAGAAAACCGCCGCTGCTCTGCTGCTGAGGCTGCTGTTGCTGCTGCGCCAGGCGGTTCTCCAGCTCGGTGATGCGGTCGTTGAGTTTCTTCATCGCCGCTTCCTGGATCAGGATCGCCTGCGCCATATAGTAGGGCGCGCCGGGCTGCTGTTGCAGATGCTCTTTAATGAGCTGTTCCGCCGCCGCGTCACGCGGTCCGGTCTGGCTCTCGGCCTGTTTCAGACGGCTGAACAGACCCTCAATCAATTGATGTTCCTGGCTATACATAATGGCTCTCCTGTTGCGATTGAATAAGTATATGGGGGCGCGGCGCGGCAAAGTAAAATCCGCCAGGTAAGCAAATGTTGCCGCCGCTTCATCGACAGGTGACTGCACGAAATACGCATGCTTAACCCGTTAATATTATAGGTAAATACTCCGATAAACCGAAAAGGATGCGCAATTCTTGCTTCACGGGTGGAGGCTATAGCGGTTTCCAGTTATCATGCGTCGCATTATTAAGCGATACGCCGCGCTAAACGGCCTGTACCGGCGGAGGAACTGCCCGATGTCACTACCCATTTATCTGATCGGCGCGCGCGGCTGCGGCAAAACCACCGTGGGCGAGGCGCTGTCGCGCGCGCTCGGCTACGCCTTTCGCGATACCGATCACCATCTGCAGCTCAGCACGCAGCGCAGCGTCGCGCAGATTGTGGCGGATGAGGGCTGGGAAGGCTTTCGCGCGCGTGAAACGGAGTCGCTGAAAGCGGTCACCGCGCCAGCCACGGTGATTGCCACCGGCGGTGGCATGGTGCTGGCGGAGCACAATCGTCGCTATATGCGCGAACAGGGACGCGTGATCTGGCTTAGCGCGCCGTCGCACATTCTGGCGCAGCGGCTGGAGAGCCAGCCGGAAGCGGCGCAGCGTCCTACGCTGACCGGCCGCCCCATCGCCGAAGAGATGGATGATATTCTGCGCGAGCGCGCGCATCTCTATCGCGACGCCGCCCACCATGAAGTCAACGCCATGCAGCCGCCAGAGCGCGTGATCGACGATATTCTTCAGTCGCTTTCGCTGGCGCGCGCCAGCTAGTTTCCCCCGCTTTTTCTTCAGATTCTTCCCGCTTTCCCGTCTGGGCTGCGTAGCCTGGCTATACTGATCCTCAGACGGGAATCGTCTCGTCGTGTGGAATACGAATAGCCAGGAGGGATTGAATATGCCAACCAGACCGCCTTATCCACGCGAAGCTCGCGTCGTCACCGTTAAGAAAGGGCCGCAGGGCAGCACCGTAACCTCATGGGAGTTGCGTGCCGATCATCCATCGCCAAACACCTTGATTAGCGAACATACGTCGGAAGCGGAAGCGCAGGACGCTAAAGTTCGCTATGAGGATGTGGAAAAAGAGTAGATCATTCTCTCTGGCAGGGACGCCAGCATTAATACGCCTGTTCGCCAAATGTTATTTGCCGTAATAAGCTGCCTGCGCGCGATGAAGCTGTTATCCATTCTGCAATTTCTTTCTATCCCCCTATAAAATTATTTCTCTTCGCCGCCTGCCCGTTTATTTCACTGCGCACTATTTCTCCTGACAAAAATTGACGCTTGACCCTGATTCCCTCGCGTTTTAGTTTTAATCATCGATACAGGAACTCGGTTCCATATAGTGAAACTCACGCCATGACCACACTCGAAAACGCCGCCGCAGTGCTTAAGCTGTTTCAGCAAAAAGGCGTGACGCAGGGAAATCCTGGGCTGACGTTTACCGATGTCGTCGAGGCGCTGCGCCTGCCGAAAAGCACCGTATCGCGCCTGCTGGCCACCATGGAAAGTCAGGGCATGCTGGAGCGCGACGCGCAAAGCCGCTGTTTTCATATTGGCCGCGTGCTGCTGTCGGTCGCCGGACACTATCTCTCCGCACCGCTGGTGGACAGCGCCGCGCCGGCGATGGCGCGACTGGCGGATAAAACCGGCAGCATTGGCTATATCTCGCGCCTCGACGGACGCGATTTAGTGGTGATGCGGATGTTTCACGGCCGCCACTTCACCCAGCTGGTGACGCCGCCGGGAAGCCGCATGATTGCCGCGGCCACCTCGACCGGCCGCGTGCTGCTGGCGCAGCTTAGCGACGAAGAGGTGCGCGAGCGCTACCGCGACGCCTGGCAGCCGCTGCCGCCCAATTCGCCGCAAACGCTGGAGGCGCTCTGCGCGCAGCTGGCGGCGATCCGCAGCCAGCGCTGGTCGCTGGCGCGCAATGAAACGCTGCCCGGCATCAGTTCGCTCTCCGTCGCGCTGCATAATAAATATCACGGCGACACGGTGGCGCTTTGCCTCTCGTTTTTATCGCAGGAGAGTTCGCCTGGCTATCCGCCTGCGCTGCTTGATGAATTACGCATAACGGCCAGCGACCTGGCCGAGAAATATGGCGCAACGCCACTCTGAATTAAATTTTATCGGCGCAATACTTTCGCCACACCGGGAAAACGCCAGGCCTTCGGGCCTGTTTATTCAGCTCACGGACGAAATAAAAAAACGACGTAAGCGAGCCTGATTCAGGCTCGCGAAGCGTCATTTCATTTCTACCGGCATTCCTGACGGGGACAATATGGAGAAGGTTAATCCAGTTAAACAGGCTGGCGTGGCGATCGTACTTATCGCCTTGTCGGTAGCGGGCGCTATTATTGGCGTGCAGCTTATTACCACTATCGGCGTGACGCCGAATACCTCAATTATCGGCGCGCTATTCGCCATGCTGCTGGCGCGAATTCCCTTACAGGCGTTTCGCCGCTATCGTTCAATTGAAATTCAAAACCTCGCGCAAACCGCTATTTCCTCCGCCACCTTCGGCGCCGCTAACAGCCTGTTAATGCCGATCGCCGTGCCCTGGGCGCTGGGCGAGCCGCAGCTGGTGCTGCCGATGTTCTGCGGCGTCAGCGCGGCGATGCTGCTGGACGCTTATCTGCTCTACCGCCTGTTTGATACCCGGGTCTTTCCCGCCAGCAACGCCTGGCCGCCGGGCGTGGCCGCCGCAGAGGCGATCAAAGCGGGCGACAAAGGCGGACGTCAGGCGTGGCTGCTGGCGGCGGGCATCGTCGGCGGCATTCTCGGTTCAATGCTGAAGATCCCGATGTCCGCTTTCGGCACCGCCTTTATCGGCAATATCTGGGCGCTGGGCATGCTTGGGCTGGGTTTTCTGGTGCGCGCCTATGCGCAACCGGTTGCCGGCATCGACATCAACGCGCTCTATCTGCCGCACGGCGTCATGGTGGGCGCGGGGCTGGTGGCGCTGATTCAGGTCATCATGGTGATCCGCAGCCGTCGCCACGACGAGCAGAAAGTGAGCCGCGGCGGCAGCGAGGTCAGACGCGCGCTCGGCCTGGGCGGCGCGGGCTACCTGGTTATTTCGGCGCTGCTGGCGCTGGCGGGCGGACTATGGAGTGAAATGAGCCTGCCGATGCTGCTGCTGTTTGTGATTTACGCCGCGTTCGCCGCCTTCGTGCATGAGCTAATCGTCGGCATCGCCGCGATGCACTCCGGCTGGTTCCCGGCCTTCGCGGTGGCGCTGATTACCCTAATCGTCGGCATTCTGCTCGGCTTTCCGCCGCTGGCGCTCTGCCTGCTGTGCGGCTTCACCGCCGCGACCGGGCCCGCCTTCGCCGACATGGGCTACGATCTTAAAGCGGGCTTTATCCTGCGCGGCAACGGCGCGGATCTGCAGCAGGAGCTGTGGGGCCGCCGCATTCAGCTGATCGCGGCAATGATCGCGTTCCTGGTCTCAATTCCCGTCGTCTGGTACGCGCATAACCTGTTTTTTGCGGAAAACCTGCTGCCGCCGGTGGCGCGCGTCTACGCCAAAACCATCCAGGCGGGCGCAGAGCCCGGCATCGCCGGCAGCCTGCTGATGTGGGCGATCCCCGGCGCCGTTATTCAGCTAATCGGCGGGCCGAAACGCCAGCTCGGCGTGCTGCTCGCTACCGGCCTGCTGATCAACAACGCAATGGCCGGCTGGGCGGTGGTGGTAGGCATTGCGCTGCGCATTGTGATTATTCGCGTATGGGGCGAACGCGGTCGCTCGCCGATGGAGGTGATGGCGGCGGGCTTTATCGCCGGCGACGCGCTCTATAGCTTCTTTCACTCGCTGTTTGCCAGCGGCAAAAAATAATTAAGGGATGTCATGAGTCTGCACCAGACGTTACAGGTATTTGAATTATTCGACAGCGCGTTTATTGACGGCCAGCAGGTGGTGGATCTCTTTGCCGCCTTCCCCAGCGTGAACGCCAGCTATAAACGCGTTAGCGGGCCAAAAGGGCGCACCGATTTCGTCCGCATCGATATTCCAGGCGCGCAGGGCAAAGCCGGCGGCGGCAGCGCGCCGACGCTCGGCATTATCGGCCGCCTGGGCGGCATCGGCGCGCGTCCGACGCGCATCGGCATGGTCTCCGACGCCGATGGCGCCGTCGCGGCGGTGAGCAGCGCGCTGAAGCTGGCGGTGATGCAGACCAAAGGCGACGTGCTGGCGGGCGACGTGATCGTCACCACCCATATTTGTCCCGATGCGCCAACGCGTCCGCACGAGCCGGTCGATTTTATGGATTCGCCTATCGACGACGTCACCATGAATGATAACGAGGTGGTGCAGGAGGTCGACGCCATCCTGTCGATCGATACCACCAAAGGCAACCGCATTATCAACCACAAGGGATTTGCGCTGTCGCCTACGGTCAAAGAGGGCTATATCCTGCGCGTATCGGACGATCTGCTGCGCATCATGGAGATGACCACCGGCCGTCCGGCGGTGACCTTTCCCATTACCACTCAGGATATTACCCCTTACGGCAACGGCATCTATCACCTCAACAGCATTCTGCAGCCCTCTACCGCCACCGATGTGCCGGTGGTCGGCGTGGCGATCACCGCCGAGTCGGTGGTGCCGGGCTGCGGCACCGGCGCCAGCCATGAAGTGGATATCGCGGCGGCGGCGAAGTTTGCGGTAGAGGTGGCGAAAGAGTTCGGCCGCGAGAGCTGCCATTTCTACGATGCGGACGAATATGCTCGCCTGCTGGCGCTTTATGGCAGCCTGAGCCACCTGCGTAAGCGAGACTAATGATGACGAAATCCCTGGTTACCCTGACTATCGGTCAGTCGCCGCGCAGCGATATCATGCCGCTGCTGACCGCCTTTTTACCGAGCGATCGGACCGACCATGTCGGCCTGCTGGACGGGCTGAGCGAGGCGGAGATCGCCGCGCGCTTCGCCCCTGACGCGCAGGACAAGGTGCTGGTGTCGCGCCTGCGCAACGGCGTACAGGTGCGGCTGGCCACGTCGAAGGTAGAGCAGGGATTGCAGGCGAAAATCACCGCGCTGGAAGCCGAAGGCTACGACACGATTCTGCTGCTCTGCACCGGCGAATTCGGCACGCTCACCGCGAAAAGCGCGCTGCTGCTGGAGCCGGACCGCATTATTCCGCCGCTGGTTGACGCCATTGTGCAGGAGCATCAGGTCGGCATCCTGGTGCCGGTCGAGGAGCAGATTCAGCAGCAGGCGAATAAGTGGCGCAACCTGAAACGCCGTCCCTGCTTTGCCGTCGCCAGCCCCTATATTCCCGATAATGAGAAGCTGACCGACGCCGCGCTCTCGCTGCAGGAGCAGGGCGCGGACGTGGTGGTGCTGGACTGCGTCGGCTATAACCAGGTCCACCGCGACTTTTTGCAGAAGCTGCTCGGCATCCCGGTGCTGCTCTCCAACGTGCTGGTCGCCAAACTGGCTGCTGAACTTATCGTCTGATAGTCGGCGCGATCGCAAACCGAGAGGCAAAACGGTAATTCGCGTGACAGATCAGCGAGTTCCGCTCTACACTGCCAGATACCTTAATGTGCTGTGAGGAAGTAACATGCTCAATGTAAGCGAGTATTTTGACGGAAAAGTGAAATCTATTGGTTTCGACAGTGCCAGCACCGGTCGCGCCAGCGTGGGCGTGATGGCGGAAGGCGAATACACCTTCGGCACGGCGCAGCCGGAAGAGATGACGGTGGTGAGCGGATCGCTAAAGGTGCTGCTGCCGGGCGAAACCGAGTGGCAATGGTTTGAGGCGGGTTCGGTGTTCAACGTGCCGGGCCACAGCGAGTTTCATCTGCAGGTGGGCGAGCCGAGTTCCTATCTTTGCCGCTATCTGAAAGAGTAAAAATGATCGCAAAGCGGCCCGCGACATTCTTAGCGCGGATCGCTTTGCTATTTGGGATCGGCTACCCTGGCTTGAGGTTTGTCAGCCGCCTGCGGGGCGGTTATCAGCGAGTGAGGGCGACCTGCTCCAGCCGCGTATCCTGCCACGGCGCGCTGCCCAGCTTCGACGCCAGCGGCACCAGCACGCGCAGATCCTCCAGCCAGGCGTCGCGCGTCTCAACCGTCTTCTGTCCGTCTCCTTCACTATGACAGGCTACTTGCAGGTAGCGACCGCTGAAGGCGGGGCTGATGCTGTGCGCCTCGCCGCCTGCCCGCACGCTGCACTGCTGCCGCGTGCGGCGCTCCTCCGATGACGGCGCGCGCGCGACTAAATTCGCGTCGACGGTAAACGTCTGTCCGGCTACCAGCGGGAAACGCAGCGTGGTTGTTAGCGCTTCCAGGCTACTGGGCTGCGAGGCAATCGACATCGCAAACTTCAGCTGAATCAGATTGCCCAGCGTCAGGCGCTGCACCTTCCAGATACCGTAATTCTCCAGCTTGCGCAGGTAGCCTTGCTCGTCGACGTCGATACGCACCGCTACCTTGCCCGAGGAGCTGTTTTCCACCCAGCTCAGCTGGCGAAAGCGCGGCAGTGCCCAGGGCGCAATCAGCTGATGAACCTGCTGTTCCAGTCCCTTGTCCAGCGGCAGCGCCGCCATAACCGAGGCCGGATTATCGCTGAGCGCGGGCAGAATAGTGTGCGCATCGCGGCTAAATGATTTGTGCGGTGCAGAGGTAAAGCGGCCCAGCGCGCGGAAGCTGTTGAGATCGGTGCTGGCGCAAAGGCGGGTGAACGTCTGTTTCATCAGCGACGTCAGCGGGAAATCGTCTTTACGACGGGCGATATCCACGCCGTCCAGCGAGTCGGTCACGTAGCCTTTATCATCCACATCCATCATCGACACGGGCGCAAGCGCCTGCGTCTGACAGTTGAAACGGTAGTTTTCTACCTTAAAGGCGAAAGGAGCGTCATAGGGCGGATCGAAATCCCTGGTCGCATAGTCATAGCCAAAACGCACCTGTAATTCATCGCCGCTGCGCTTCAGGCTGGCGACATCCACCAGCGCGGTAGCGCCAAAGCGGTTGGTCGGTTCGATTTTTTCCCACACTGCCGCTTTCTCCGGCAGGCTACAGATGCGCTTCAGCGTTTCAGGATCCTGATTGGGACCCGGCTGCGGCGGCAGGTAACGGCCAAATTCGCTGCCGTAGAAGCGCGCGGTCGTTACACCTTTATTGTTGAGGAAATTGCGGTAGAGCGCCTGCGCAGAGAGCGATTTGCAGTCATAGGCCTGCCAGACCTGCATCGCGCCGCCCGATTTACCGGCCAGTGCCACCATGACATTAAGACGGTCGTTGATGCGCAACGCATTCAGACGGGTAAACGCGGCGTCGCCAGAGCTGGCGGAAGAGAAGAGCATCAGCCCGGCGAGCAGCGCCGCGCAGGTAGAGGAACGAGACATAGCGGTAATCCTTTGCCGAAAAAAGTGATTATCGGCAAAGGCGCGTCATTCTTGAATGGTCAGCGTTTTGCTTCGCCGCCCAGCGCTTCCACCAGGCTGCCGATCAGCGCAGCGAGTTCGCTGGTCATCAGGATAAAGTCGGCGTCGAAACGCTGAGCGAAATCTTCGCGGTCAATATCGTCGTTCTGCTCGCGCAGCGTCTCGCTGAACTTCAGGCGCTTCACCGAGCCGTCGTCCGCCAGCACGAACTGAATGCGCTCCTGCCAGTCGAGCGCCAGCTTCGTCACCAGCTTGCCCGCTTCGATATGGTTGGCGATCTCGTCGCACACCAGATCCTGTTTTTTACAGCGGATCACGCCGCCATCTTCAAGGATCGCCTTCAGCTCCGCTTCGTCCATCAGGGCGAAACCGGCGGGCAGATCGCCGGAGCGCACCCACTGGGTCAGCGTCAGCTCGATCGGGTTTTCCAGCGTCAGCGGCACCACAGGCAGCGAGCCGAGGCTCTTACGCAGCAGCGCCAGCGTATCTTCCGCCTTTTTCGCGCTGGCGCAGTCGACCACGATCAGATTGTTTACGCTATCGATCCAGATAAAGGTCTGGCTGAGACGGCTAAAGGCGCGCGGCAGCAGGCTGTGCAGCACTTCATCCTTCAGCGAATCTTTTTCGGTCTTCTTCAGCTTGCGGCTCTGTTCCGCTTCCAGCTTGCCGATCTTCGCTTCCAGCGCCTGTTTCACCACCGGCGACGGCAGGATCTTCTCCTCTTTGCGGGCGCAAATCACGATCTGGCCGTTGTTGACGTGGGTCAGCGCGTCACCGCGGTTGCCCATCGGCGACACCCAGCCGGTTTTGCTCATATCCTGGCTGCCGCAGGGAGAGAAGGTGTAAGCCTCAAGCTGTTTTTCCATCTCGTCTGCGGAGAGCGGGATCTCCCGATTCAGACGATAAACCATCATATTTTTAAACCACAACATCACAATTCCTTACCGGGGCGCGCGATCTGACGCACAAGTCGAGAGGTCAGCGCGCATGATAGCGAAACATCGAAACGGTTTCATTGCCTTTCCCCGACGCCGCTCCTAATGTATCTCCTACCCTGACGAATAATGAGGAATAATGCGTGCGTATTGGTATTGATTTGGGCGGCACCAAGGTTGAAGTCATCGCCCTGTCTGACGAGGGAAATGAGCTGTTTCGCCACCGCGTGGATACGCCGCGCGACGACTACGCCGCCACGGTGCAGGCGATCGCGGATCTGGTGCGTCTCGCCGAAGCGAAAACCGGCCAGACCGGCAGCGTCGGCGTCGGCATTCCCGGCACGATTTCGCCTTACGCGCACCGCGTGAAAAACGCCAACTCCACCTGGCTTAACGGCCAGCCGCTGGATCGCGATCTGGCACAGGCGCTGCAGCGCGAGGTGCGCATCGCCAACGACGCCAACTGCCTGGCGGTTTCCGAAGCGGTAGACGGCGCGGGCGCGGGTCAGCCGCTGGTGTTCGCGGTGATCGTCGGCACCGGATCGGGCGCGGGCGTGGCGATTAACGGCGAAGCGCGCATCGGCGGCAACGGCAACGCGGGCGAGTGGGGCCACAATCCGCTGCCGTGGATGGACGAAGAGGAGCTGCGCTACCGCGAGGAGGTGCCGTGCTACTGCGGCCAGAAAGGCTGTATCGAGACCTTTGTCTCCGGCACCGGCTTCGCTATCGACTACCGGCGGCTGAGCGGCCAGGCGCTGAAGGGCGCGGAGATCGTCCGGCTGATCGCGCAGCAGGATCCCGTCGCCGAGCAGGCGATGCGGCGCTATGAAACCCGGCTGGCGAAGTCGCTGGCGCAGGTGGTGAACCTGCTCGATCCCGACGTGATCGTGCTCGGCGGCGGCATGAGCAATAACGATCGTCTCTACCAGACGGTGCCGACGCTGATGAAGCAGTGGGTATTTGGCGGGGAGTGCGAAACGCCGGTGCTGAAGGCAAAACACGGCGATTCAAGCGGGGTGCGCGGCGCGGCCTGGCTCTGGCCGCTGGAAAAGTAAGCGCTATGGCGTCGAGCCGAAGGCGAACTGCCAGTCCTCCGGCACGCCGACCGGCGGCAGCGGCAGGCTGCGCGCGCTGCTGACCTGCTGCCAGGCGCGCAGGCAGAGCGCCTCGTCGCCTTCGGTGCGCAGCACGCTGTAGCCGCCGTCGGCGCGGCGGTGCGCCGACACCCGGCAGCTCTGGCCGGGATAGCGCGGCGCGACGGTTGCATTGAAGTTGCCTACCAGCTGCTGCTGCACATCATGCAGATAGCGGCACTGCGCCGCCGAGTAAGCGCGGTCGCAGCTGAGATTGCTCTGCGGTTTGCTGCTGCATCCCGCCAGCAGCGCGCTGGCGAGCAGCAGCGCCATGCCTGTTTTCATTACGCCTCCTGAGGGCGGGGCAGCTCCAGTTTGCTGTAGCCCAGCCCATTAATCTTGCGCACCCGAATCTGTACCGGAATGCGCTCTTTCATCGCCTCGACGTGGCTGATGACGCCGATGGTTTTGCCGCTGGCGTTAAGGGCGTCCAGCGCGTCCAGCGCGGTGTCGAGCGTTTCGGCGTCCAGCGTACCGAAGCCCTCGTCGAGAAACAAAGACTCAATGCGGGTTTTCACGCTGACTAAATCTGAAAGTGCCAGCGCCAGCGCGAGGCTGACCAGAAAACTTTCGCCGCCCGAAAGAGTGCGGGTGTCGCGCGCGGCGTCCGCCTGCCAGGTATCGATGACGTCCAGCTCCAGCGCGTCGCTGGCGCGGCGCTGCAGCAGATAGCGGCCGTGCAGCCGATCGAGCTGGCGGTTGGCGAGCGCCACCAGGTGATCCAGCGTCAGCCCCTGGGCGAAGCGGCGGAATTTGTCGCCGCTGGCGGAGCCGATAAGATCGTTTAGCTGACTCCACTGCGTCAGGGCCGCCTCTTCCTCTTCGATCTGCGTCATCAGGCTTTGCTGCTGCTCGCGCAGGCGCGCGTCGCTCTGAAGCTGCTGCTGCGCCTCGCCCTGCTGGCGCGCATTGTCGCGCAGCGCCAGACGCAGCGCCTCAAGCTGCGCCTCCAGCGCGGCGGCGCTTTCCGCCGCGCTGGAGGGTCGGCTTTGCTGATGCGCCGCCCGACGCTGGGCCAGCTGCTGCCGCTGAGCCTGCAGCGTCTGGCGCTGCTGCTCAAGCTGCTGTAGTCGGCCGCGCAGCGCGCGCGCCTCTTCCTCCTCCAGCAGCGCGGCGCGCAGGCTGGCTTCATCGTCAAAGCCGGCGGCGGCCAGCGCGGCGCTCAACTGCTGCTGCGCCTCGTGCAGCGCCTGGCTAACTTTTTCCTGCTGCGCCTCCAGCTCCGCGGCGCGTCCGGCCAGCTGGCTGAGGTGGCTCTGGGTTTTCTGCAGCGCCTCCAGCGCGGCGGCGAGGGCGGCTTCCTGCTGCTGGATCTGCGCCTGCATCTGCCGCCGCGCCGCCGCAACGTCGCGATCGCCAAACAGCGCCTGCCGCGTCGCGCGCAGCTGCGCCAGGCTGTCCTCGCTTTGCGCGCGCTGCTGCTGCAGAGCGTCGAGCCGCTGCCGTTCGCTCTCTACGCGCTGCTGCAGGCTGCTGCACTGCGCCTCGGCGCGCGCCAGCTGCGGCTGAAGCTGAGCCAGCTGCTGCTCGCTCTCGTTCCACTGCCGCCAGCGCTGCTGCTGCTGTTGCAGCCAGCCGTCGCGCGCCGCCGCGTCGGGCAGGGCAAGGCCGGCGTCCGCCAGCGCCTGATGCAGCGCGTCGCGGCGCTGCCGCCAGTCGAGCTCTTCCTGCTCCAGACGCTGCGCCTGGGTCGCTGCGCCTTCCTGGAGGTTAGTAAGCGTTTGCTGGGCCAGCTGAAGCTGCTGCTGATGCTGCTGCAGCGCCTGCTGATGCCGCTGGTGCGCATCTTTCGCCTGCTGGCGCTGGCGCGCGGCGGCTTCCTGCTGGCGCATCTGCTGCTGTAGCGCCTGCTCCTCGTCGGTTTGCTGCTGCTGCCAGGCGGCCAGCGCGGCGCTGTCGCCCGCATCAAATGTGAGCGCCAGCTCACGCTGTATAGCTTGCCACTGCTGGTTTAGCTCTTCCAGCTGGCGGGTTTCTGCCGCCAGTTCATCCTGCAGACGCTGCCGTTCGGCCTTCGCCTGCTTAACGGCCTCGCCTTTTTTGATGCCCTGTTCGCGCAGCGCCTCAACCTGCTGCTCCTGGTCGGCCAGCCGTCGCTGATTCTCGCTCAGCTCCAGCGCGGCGTAGCGCTCAACCGCCGGATGCTGGCACGAGCCGCACAGCGGGCAGGGCTGCTCGGGTTCCAGGCGCGCGCGCCAGGCCGCCAGATCGGCAATGTGCTGCTCCAGCTCGCAAATCTTTTTAATATCGGCAAGCGACGCCTTTTCGCGCGTAAAGGCGGCGCGCAGCGCCTGCAGCGTCTCCTCATCCTGCTGCAGCGTTTTATCCAGCGCGGCGAGCCGCTGCTGATGCGCGGCGATATGCTGCTGCAGCGGCGTCCACTGCGAGGCGAGTATCGCCAGCTGCTGGCGCAGCGGGCGCTTCGCCTCGTTCCGCGCCAGGCTGGCCTGCAGCGTCTGCGGCGGATGGCGCTGCTCCAGATCGGCCAGCGCCTGCTCCGCGATTTGCAGGGCGTTTGCCGCCTGCTGTTCGGCCTGGCTCAGCGGCGCCGCCTGCTGCTCCAGCCGGGCGATCTCCGCTTGCCGCTGCGTCAGCGTCCGCTGCTGCTGAATTTGCTGTTCACGCAGCGCCGCCAGCGCGGCTTCGCGCTGCGTCAGCTGGGCGAAGCGCTCCTGCCACAGCGCCAGCGAAGGCCCCCACTGCGGCAGCGTGCCCTGATCCGCGCGCCACTGCTGCTGTTGCGCCAGCGCGGACTGGAGCTGGTCGCGCTGCGCCGTTTCCTGCTGCAGCGCGCGCGCGCTTTGCGTCAGCGCCTGCTGCTGCTGGTCGCTCTCCTGCTGCTGCTGCTGCGCCTGCGCCAGCAGGGCGGCGATCTGCTGGTCGAGCGGGATAACCTGTTCGGTCAGCAGCGTCTCCTGCGCCTGCTGCTCGCGCAGCGCGCCGTCGCGCGCCGCCTGGGCCGTCTCGCGGCGCTGACGCTCGCTCTCTGTTTGCTGCCCGGCGGCCTGGCGCTGCTGTGTGAGCTGCTGCTGCGTCTGCTGCAGGCGCTGCTGCTCATACAGCAGGCCGTCGCGCTGAGCTAATTTATCGCGCAGCTTCTCCGCCGGCTCGCTGCGCGCCAGCCGCTGGCGATCCGCTTCCGCGTCGCGCCACGCCTGTTCCGCCGCCTCCAGCGCAGAGTGTACGGTCTGAATGTCGCTGTCGAGCTGCTGCGCCTGGGTCAGCCACTGATGCTGCTGGCGCAGCCCGCTGCTTTGCTGAGTAAGCGCCTGCTCCGCTTCCGCCAGCGCGGCCAGCTGCTGCTGCAGCGCGGCGCGCGCCTCGGCGTCGAGCAGCGTCAGGGTGCCCGCGCGGCTGCGCAGGTTTTCCAGCGCCAGCCGCGCCGCCTTGTGGCGCTCGTAGACGGCGACGGAGATCTGACCGTAGATCTCGGTGCCGGTCAGCTCCTCCAGCAGTTCAGCGCGCTCGCCGGGCTTTGCGTTAAGGAAGGCGGCGAACTGCCCCTGCGACAGCATCATCGAACGGGTAAAGCGCTCGAAGTCGAGGCCCGACAGCGACTCGATCAGCTTTAATTTATCGTTGACCTTGTCCGCGAAGATTTTGTCGTCGATGCAGCGCGCCAGCTCGACGCGCGGCGCCTGCAGCTTGCCGTCGGCCGCGCCGCGCGCGCGGTTCTGGCTCCAGAAGGCGCGCCAGGCTTCGCCTTTAATCTCGAACTCCACTTCGGCGAGGCATTCGGCGGTGTCGCGCGTCATCAGCCCGTTTTGCGTCTGCGACAGCACGCCGAGGCGCGGCGTCTGGTGATAGAGCGCCAGACAGATGGCGTCGAGCAGGGTGGTTTTGCCGGCGCCGGTCGCGCCGATGATGGCGAACAGGCCGTTGCTGGCGAAGGGTTCGGCGCGAAAGTCGATAAACCATTCGCCTTTTAGCGCGTTGAGATTTTTAAAGCGCAGCGTGAGGATTTTCATTCGCTCTCCTCCAGCGAGGCGAGGGTAGAGCGGAACAGGGCGCTGAGGCGCGCATGCTCGGACTCTTCGATATCCTCCGCCAGCGCGATGCGGCGGGCGAAGACCTCTTCCACTTTTAGCTCGCTCAGGGTTTCGTTTTTTAGCTGCGCCAGGCTGTGCTGGCGCTGTTCGCGGCTGCGGCGCAGCAGCAGGACTTCGACCGGCAGATCGGCGGTCAGCGCCTCGACGCGACGCTGCAGATCGCTGAGAAATTCCTGGGTGGTGACTTCGATATCGAGCCAGACCGGCCTGTCGCCCTGACGATCGGCAAAGGGCGCCAGCTGCGCCTCGATCTCCGCCAGCGAGCCTTTCAGCATTTTCATCGGCTGGAACGGCGGCACGAGCAGCGGCGTCACGCTCTGCAAACCGGCGCTATTTAGCTCCAGTAAATATACGCTTTTCTCGCTGCCGAGCTCGTCGAAGCTGAGCGGGATCGGCGAGCCGCTGTAGCGAATACGATCGCTGTTGGCGACGCGCTGGGCGCGATGGATATGGCCGAGCGCCACGTAGTCGACGTCGGGAAAAGCCGACGCGGGAAAGGCGTCGAGGGTGCCGATATAGATATCGCGCACCGAATCGCTTTTGCTGACGCCGACGGTGGTGAGATGGCCGGTGGCGATCACCGGCAGCGCCAGCGGATGCGCGCGCGCCGCGTCGACGCTGCGCTGATAGTGCGCGGCGATCGCCTCCAGCAGGCTGAGCTGCTTTTCGCGCCCCGACTGGCCCGCGCGGCTGCGTAGAATATCGCGCGGCCGCAAATAGGGAATGGCGCAGAGCAGCGCGCCCGGTTCGCCGCCGCGGTCGCGCAGCAGCAGCAGATTATGGTCCGCCTGCGGCGTGGTGATCACCTGTGTGTTCAGGCAGGCGAGCAGGTCGCGCGACTCGTTGAGCGTGGCGACCGAGTCGTGGTTGCCCGCCAGCACCACCAGCTGGCAGCCGGTCGGCTGCAGCGCCACCACGAACCGGTTAAAGAGTTCGCGCGCGTAGCTCGGCGGCGTACCGCTATCAAAGAGGTCGCCCGCGACGATCAGCGCATCGACCTGATGCTCCTCGATGCGCGCCAGCAGCCAGTCGAGAAAGGCCTGGTGCTCGGCCGCCCGGCTCTTGTTATAGAAAAACTGACCGAGGTGCCAGTCCGCGGTATGAATGATGCGCATAAAACTCCCTGCGATAACGGTTTGCCGGGCGATTATACCGGCTATGGCGCAAAAGCGAAAAAAGCCGCGCCGGCGGCTATAAAGCAGTGTTAAAGCGCTGATTGAACGGCTATGTTTTTCATAAAAGTGTCATAAATCTGACGCATAATGGCGCCGCATATAACGGTGACAGCGGTCACATCAGCAGGAGTTGCAATGGCTAAGCGCATTTTGGTTGTGGAAGATGAAGCCCCTATCCGTGAAATGTTGTGCTTTGTTCTTGAGCAGAACGACTATCAGCCCATTGAGGCCGAAGATTATGACAGCGCGGTGGGGAAACTGATTGAGCCCTGGCCAGATTTAATTCTGCTGGACTGGATGTTGCCGGGCGGCAGCGGTATTCAGTTTATCAAGCACCTCAAGCGCGAAGCCCTGACGCGCGATATTCCGGTGATGATGCTGACGGCGCGCGGCGAAGAGGAAGATCGCGTGCGCGGCCTGGAGGTGGGGGCGGACGACTATATTACCAAGCCTTTCTCACCGAAAGAGCTGATGGCGCGCATTAAGGCGGTGATGCGCCGCATTTCGCCGATGGCGGTGGAAGAGGTTATAGAGATGCAGGGGCTAAGCCTGGATCCGTCGTCGCACCGCGTGATGTCGGAGTCGACGCCGCTTGAGATGGGCCCGACCGAATACAAGCTGCTGCACTTCTTTATGACCCATCCCGAGCGCGTCTACAGCCGCGAGCAGCTGCTGAACCACGTCTGGGGCACCAATGTCTATGTGGAGGACCGCACCGTGGACGTGCACATCCGCCGCTTACGTAAGGCGCTGGAAGTTTCCGGCCACGATCGCATGGTTCAAACCGTTCGCGGAACGGGGTATCGTTTCTCCGCCCGCTACTAAACGGAGTCTTTACCGTGCTGGAACGACTCTCCTGGAAGAGACTGCTCTCCGAGCTGGCGCTGGCCTGCCTGCCGGCGCTGATTATCGGTTTGATTTTCGGCTATCTTCCCTGGCTGCTGCTGATCAGCGTGCTGGGGATGCTGCTGTGGCACTTCTATAATCTGATGCGGCTGTCGCACTGGCTGTGGGTGGATCGCACCATGACGCCGCCCACCGGACAGTCGAGCTGGGAGCCGCTGTTTTACGGCCTCTACCAGATGCAGCTGCGCAACCGGCGGCGGCGGCGCGAGCTGGGCAACCTGATCAAACGCTTTCGCAGCGGCGCCGAGACGCTGCCCGACGCGGTTGTTCTTACCACGGAGGAGGGCGCTATTTTCTGGTGCAACGGCCTGGCGCAGCAGCACCTTGGCCTACGCTGGCCGGAGGATAACGGCCAGAATATCCTCAACCTGCTGCGCTATCCGGAGTTCTCACGCTATATTCGCCAGCGCGATTTCAACAGGCCGCTCACCCTTGTTCTCAATAACCAGCATCACATGGAGTTCCGCATCATGCCCTACAGCGAAGGGCAGTGGCTGATGGTGGCGCGCGACGTGACGCAGATGCACCAGCTGGAAGGGGCGCGCCGCAACTTCTTCGCCAACGTCAGTCATGAACTGCGCACGCCGCTGACGGTGCTGCAGGGCTATCTGGAGATGATGAACGATTCGGTGATGAACGAGCGCTCGCGCGGCAAAGCGCTGCAGACCATGCAGGAGCAGACGCGCCGTATGGACAGCCTGGTGCGTCAGCTGCTGACGCTGTCGCGCATTGAAGCCGCGCCGGCCATCGACATGAAAGAGACGGTAGACGTGCCGATGATGCTGCACCTGCTGCAGCGCGAAGCGGAGACGCTGAGCGGCGGCCGCCATGAGATCCATTTCCATACCGATCCGCATCTCAAGGTGCTTGGCGACGACGATCAGCTGCGCAGCGCTATCTCCAACCTGGTCTATAACGCGGTAAACCACACGCCGGACGGCACGCGCATCGACATCAGCTGGCTGCGCAGCCGTCAGGGAGCGCAGTTTAAGGTTTGCGATAACGGGCCGGGTATTCCGGCGGAGCATCTGCCGCGCCTGACGGAACGCTTCTACCGCGTGGATAAGGCGCGCTCGCGCGCCACCGGCGGCAGCGGGCTGGGGCTGGCGATCGTCAAGCACGCCCTGAGCCACCATAATGCGCGGCTGGAGATCGCCAGCATTCCCGATAAAGAGACCTGTTTTACCTTTACGCTGCCGTCGAGGTTGATCGTCAGCGCGGGATTGCAGGAGAATGCCGTCCATTAACCGTTAATGGAACCTCTTATGCGCGCCTTGCTGCTGCTGTTTTCTCTTTTTTCGCCTGCGCTGGCGGCGGCGCCTCAGCCCGAAATGCTTACCGGCAACCTCAGCAGCGTCGGCTCAGACACGCTGGGGACCTTGATGATGCTGTGGAGCGAAGATTTCAGCGCGCGCGCCCCCGGCGTCAATCTGCAGGTGCAGGCCTCTGGCTCCTCCACCGCGCCGACCGCGCTGGCGGCGGGCGCCGCGCAGCTCGGCCCGATGAGCCGCCCCATGCAGGCGGAAGAGCGGCAAACCTTTCAGGCGCGCTATGGCTACGCGCCGCTTGCCGTGCCGGTGGCGCTTGACGCGCTGGTGGTGGTGGTCAACCAGCGCAATTCGCTCGGGCAGATCGATATGCGCCAACTCGACGCCATCTTTTCCGTGACGCGCCTGTGCGGCGCGCCGCAGGTGCCGACGCGCTGGGGCGATATCGGCGTGCGCCAGCCTGACTGGGCGCGGCGACCGATTCAGCGCTACGGACGCAACTCCGCCTCGGGTACCTGGGGCTTCTTCAAGCAGCAGGCGCTGTGCAACGGCGATTTTCGCGCCGACGTGGCGGAGTTTCCCGGCTCGGCCGCCGTGGTGCAGGCGGTCGCCGCCAGTCCGCGCAGCATCGGCTACGCCAGCTTCGGCTTTCATCTCAGCGGCGTGAAGATGCTTGCGGTGACCGACGCGCAGGGCGCGGCGGTGGTGCCGGACGCCGATTCTATTCGCAGCGGCCGCTATCCCTGGGCGCGCCCGCTCTATATTTACGTCAATAAGCCGCCGGGCAAGCCGCTGCCGCCGCTGGTAAACGCCTTTCTTCATCTGGTGCTTTCGCCGCAGGGACAGCGCCGCGTCGGCGAGGCGGGCTATCTTCCTCTTTCCACGGCCCAGCGCGAGCAGGCGCTGGCTGAAATAGAAGCGAAGTAAACGCTAACGTGAATTTTTTTCATCTCTGCTGAAATTTCTTCTGTTGCAGAGCACGCGCACACGTGCCAATCTGTTCACAGACGTTTAGCCATCCAGATGGCTAAGTATAACTTAGCGAAATTATTCCCTGGCGTGATTAATGCCCAGGGTGCCAGGAGTAAAGATGACCGCACAGACCGCCCCGTTCCGCGCCGATACCGTCGGCAGCTTTCTGCGTCCTACCGCCATTAAAAACGCGCGCGAGCAGTATGCCGCCGGCCAGATCGACAAAGCCGCGCTGACCCGCATCGAAGACGAAGCGATTCGCGACGTGGTGAGCAAGCAGATCGCTAACGGTCTGCAGGTGGTGACCGACGGTGAATTCCGCCGCGCCTGGTGGCACTTCGACTTTTTCGGCGGCCTTGAGGGCGTCGAGCTGTTCGAAGCCGAGCAGGGCATTCAGTTCAACGGCGTGCAGACCAAAGCGCACGGCGTGCGCGTGGTGGGCAAGCTGGGCTTCCGCGATCATCCAATGCTGGAACATTTTCGCTTCCTGCAGAGCGTCGCGGGTAACGCGGTGCCGAAAATGACCATTCCCAGCCCGAGCGTGCTGCACTTCCGCGGCGGCCGCAAGGTGATTGACGAAAAGGTCTATCCCGATCTGGCGGACTACTTCGACGATCTGGCCGAAACCTACAAAACGGCGATCAAAGCCTTTTACGATGCGGGCTGCCGTTACCTGCAGCTGGACGACACCGTCTGGGCCTACCTCTGCTCGGAAGACCAGAAGCGTCAAATCCGCGAGCGCGGCGACGATCCCGAGCAGCTGGCGCGCACCTACGCCCGCGTGCTTAACAAGGCGCTGGAGGGCAAGCCCGCCGATCTTACCGTGGGCCTGCACGTCTGCCGCGGCAACTTCCGCTCTACCTGGATTTCTGAGGGCGGCTACGAGCCGGTAGCGGAAATTCTGTTCGGCGGCGTCAATATCGACGCTTTCTTCCTGGAGTACGATAACGAACGTTCCGGCGGCTTCGAGCCTCTGCGCTTTATCAAGCCTGGCCATCAAAAAGTGGTGCTGGGGCTGGTGACCACCAAAAACGGCGAGCTGGAAAATCCGGCGCAGGTTAAAGCGCGGCTGCAGGAGGCGGCGAAGTTCGTCAGCCTTGACCAGATCTGCCTCAGCCCGCAGTGCGGCTTCGCCTCTACCGAAGAGGGCAACAGCCTGAGCGAAGAGCAGCAGTGGGCGAAGATTCGCCTGGTGGTCGATATCGCCGGTCAGGTATGGTAATGCTGTAAAGTTGTGCAAACAGGCGCGTAAAACGCGCCTTTTGTGCATCGCAAGGCGCACTTACGCTGACATTTCTTACGCGCTGGATAAAAAACAGGCACATCATCTGATGCCCTGCGGAGATATATCCGAGATATCCACTGCTTTTACTCTGTTTTCCATCATAACCTTCTGGTTTTCCGATCCCGTATTGCCTTTCTCCGCTATAAACGTTCTACTTACGGCCGTTGTCGTAGTATCCCACTTGTGAGCAGAACAAAAGCAGCTTAATTCACCTGCGCGACACGATTAAGGCAAGCACAATGCGCTGGCATCGTGCGCTAACTCGTTGTCAATGCGCGGTCTGGGGACAACATAAACTCAACTTCCACCGCAACACTCGTAACAGGCAATACAGTTGTATGACACATCGTTTAACCTCGAAGGATATCCTCGCGCTGGGCTTTATGACGTTTGCCCTGTTTGTTGGCGCGGGTAACATTATTTTCCCGCCGATGGTCGGTATTCAGGCTGGCGAACATGTCTGGACCGCCGCCATTGGCTTCTTAATCACCGCCGTTGGCCTGCCGGTGATGACCGTTATCGCGCTGGCGCGCGTCGGCGGCGGCGTCGACGCGCTCAGCACCCCTATCGGCAAGGGGGCCGGACTGCTGCTCGCCACCGTCTGCTATCTGGCGGTCGGCCCGCTGTTCGCCACGCCGCGCACCGCGACCGTATCGTTCGAGATGGGCATCGCGCCCCTGACCGGCGACGGCGCGCTGCCGCTGTTTATCTACAGCCTGATCTATTTCGCGCTGGTGATTGGCGTTTCGCTCTATCCCGGCAAGCTGCTGGACACCGTAGGCCACTTCCTCGCGCCGCTGAAAATCGTCGCGCTGACGGTGCTCGGCGTCGCCGCGCTGATCTGGCCGGCCGGCACCATCGCGCCTGCTACTGAAGACTATCAGCGCGCCGCCTTCTCCAGCGGCTTTGTTAACGGCTATCTCACTATGGATACGCTTGGCGCGCTGGTGTTCGGTATCGTTATCGTCAACGCGGCGCGCTCGCGCGGCGTTGAGAGCGCCAGCCTGCTGACGCGCTATACCGTGATGGCGGGTCTGATCGCTGGCGCCGGCCTGACGCTGGTCTATCTCAGCCTGTTCAGGCTCGGCAACGGCAGCGGCGCGCTGGTGGCGCAGAGCGCAAACGGCGCGGCGATCCTGCATGCCTACGTGCAGCAGACCTTCGGCGGCATGGGCAGTTTCTTCCTGGCCGCGCTGATTTTCGTCGCCTGCATGGTGACGGCGGTCGGCCTGACCTGCGCCTGTGCGGAATTTTTTGCGCAATACCTGCCGTTGTCGTATAAAGCACTGGTCTTTATTCTGGGTCTGTTCTCGATGGTGGTGTCGAATCTCGGCCTGAGCCATCTGATTCAGATTTCGATTCCGGTGCTGACGGCGATCTACCCGCCGTGCATCGTGCTGATCGTGCTGAGTTTCACCCTGAACTGGTGGAACAAGAGCAGCCGCCTGATTGCGCCGACCATGCTGGTCAGCCTGATTTTCGGCATTATCGACGGGGTGAAAACCACCAGCTTTAAAGATATGCTGCCGGCGTTTAGTCAGCAGCTGCCGCTGGCGGATCAGGGGCTTGCCTGGCTGCCGCCCGCGCTGGTGATGCTGCTGATCGCGGCGATTGTGGATCGCGTCAAAGGGCGCGAGCAGGTTACGGCGCACTCGTAACCGCCGCCGCTGTTTTCTCTGACCACGGGCTAGCCCGTGGTTTTTCTTTTACAGGTACAGGTTGTTATGCAAGAAACCAATAAGCTCAAACGCGGACTGAGCACGCGCCACATCCGTTTTATGGCGCTGGGATCGGCGATTGGCACCGGACTATTTTACGGGTCGGCGGATGCCATCAAAATGGCGGGGCCGAGCGTGCTGCTGGCCTATATTATCGGCGGCGCGGTGGCCTATATCATTATGCGCGCGCTCGGCGAGATGTCGGTGAATAACCCGCAGGCCAGCTCCTTTTCGCGCTATGCGCAGGACTATCTTGGACCGCTGGCGGGCTATATCACCGGCTGGACCTACTGCTTTGAGATCCTGATCGTCGCCATTGCCGACGTGACCGCCTTCGGCATCTATATGGGCGTCTGGTTTCCCGAGGTGCCGCACTGGATTTGGGTGCTGAGCGTGGTGCTGATTATCGGCGCGGTTAACCTGATGAGCGTGAAGGTGTTCGGCGAAGTCGAATTCTGGTTCTCTTTCTTTAAGGTCGCCACCATTGTGGTGATGATCGTCGCCGGTTTCGCCATGATTTTCTGGGGCATCGGCAACGGCGGCCAGCCGACCGGCATCCATAACCTGTGGAGCAACGGCGGCTTCTTCGCGCACGGCATCGTCGGTATGCTGCTGTCGCTGCAGATGGTGATGTTCGCCTACGGCGGCATCGAGATTATCGGCATCACCGCCGGCGAAGCTAAAGATCCGGCGCAGTCGATTCCGCGCGCCATTAACTCGGTGCCGATGCGCATTCTGGTGTTTTACGTCGGCACGCTGTTTGTGATTATGTCTATCTATCCGTGGAATCAGGTTGGCACCAACGGCTCGCCTTTCGTGCTGACCTTCCAGCATCTCGGCATCGCGGCGGCGGCGTCTATCCTGAATTTCGTGGTGCTCACCGCGTCGCTGTCGGCGATCAACAGTGACGTATTCGGCGTCGGACGTATGCTGCACGGTATGGCGCAGCAGGGCCACGCGCCGAAGATGTTTATGAAGGTCTCCGCGCGCGGCATTCCGTGGGTGACGGTAGTGGTGATGATGGCGGCGATGCTGATCGCGGTCTATCTCAACTATCTGATGCCGGAGAAAGTCTTCCTGGTTATCGCCTCGCTGGCAACCTTCGCCACCGTCTGGGTGTGGATTATGATCCTGCTGTCGCAGATCGCTTTCCGCCGCAGGATCGGCAAAGAGGCGGCGAGCAAGCTGCAGTTTGCGGTGCCGGGCGGCATCTGGACCTCGCTGTTCGGCGTGCTGTTCCTGGGCTTTATTATCGCGCTGATCGGCTACTTCCCGGATACGCGTATTTCGCTCTATGTGGGACTGGTGTGGATCGTGCTGCTGCTGGCGGGCTATAAGCTGGTGCGTAAGTCTTAATGTAGACACGGCAGGGATGGTCTTTCCACCTGAAGCGTCGTGCCCGCGCGGCAGGCATAGCCCGATCGCAAAGACGCAAAAAGCGGCATCTCGGCCCGCACCTTATGCACCTCATCCTTGAGGTGCGCCCGTAAACGGGCCACCGCGCCGCGTTGTTCAAAAACGCTCCCGGCGTTTTTGTCCCTGGCGCGGGACGCTTTGCGCTTCGGGCTTTGCCTGTGGCGTATGGATGATGAGCCGTCTGTTTTCGTGGCCTACCAGCGGCTGCCCAGCGCGATCTCCACGCCCTGCGGGCTCAGATGGCTGTTGTCGTAATAGAGCGGCAGCCCCTGCCAGGTCACCAGGCAGCCGCTGCGGTTGCATAAATTCTCCTGTACCGATACCACGCGCACGTCGCGCTGCTCATAGCCGCGCAGCAGCCGGGTTACGTCCGCTTCGGGCAGCGCGTAGAGCCGGGTGCGGGCGTTCTGCGTCGGCAGCGGTTTCCAGTCGCTCAGCCACTGGCTCAGCTCGCGGCGCAGCGGCATATTGCGGTTGTTGCTGTAGCGCAGGGCGTCCAGCGACAGCGACGGCGCATCCTCGATCAATACCACCTTTTTGCCCGCCTGACGCAGCTGGGCGATTACCCCATCCATGCCCTGCTTCAGCGCGCTGAGATTATCTTTGTCGGGGTGATGGATGTCGCGATAGCCTGCGCCGGGCAGGGTTTCGATTCCAGCCGCCCAGGAGGCGCTAATCACCACTTCGTCGATGCGCGGGCCGGTCAACGCCTTCATGACGGCGGCGTTGAATGCCGCGCACTGGCTGGCGTGCGTCGGCTGCTGATAGAGCGCGCGCGTGACGCCCGCCGCCAGCAGCGGGCAGGTGGCTTTGGTTAGCTGGAAGAGCGGCTTGTCCTGCGCCTCGGCGTAGCGCGCCACGGCGCTGCGCATCGCCGCCGCATAGCTGTCGCCGACCAGCGCGATGCCGGGACGCGACGTTTTCGGCTGACAGCGCGCGCTGGTCGAGGGCTGCCCGGCGTCGCTATCGGCCAGGCAGGGATCGGCCTGGGCTGCAATTTTGTAGGCTTCGCTGCTGATCACCTTGTCGTTAACGCGCCAGGGGAGGCCGCCGCTGCTCCACAGGCCGACCATCGCGGCCGCCGCGATGCCCGAAATCAGGCAATAGGCGGGGATGACCACGCGCGGCTCTCTCGCCGGGCGGCGGAACGGCTGCTCGACATAGCGCCACGACAGCCAGGCGACGCCGAGCGCTATCGCGCTGATGCTCAGCCCCTGATTGACGCTGACCGGGCCGTCGCTGCAGATGCGCGCCAGCGTCAGCAGCGGCCAGTGCCACAGATACCAGGAGTAGGAGATTTTGCCAATGAAGCGCATCGGCGCGTTTTCCAGCGCCAGGCGGCTAATTGCGCTGCGCGCCGCGATGAGCAGGCAGGTCGCCAGCACCGGCAGCAGCGCCTGGTCGCCGGGAAACGCTTCGCCGTTATGGAGCCTGAGCGCGCAGCAGGCGATCAGCGCCAGTCCGGCCAGCGTAAAGAGGCAGGCCCAAAGGCCGCCAAACGGTCGCGGTCTCCACAGCGCCAGCAGCACGCCCGCGCCCAGCTCCCAGCCGCGCGTTGGCAGCAGGTAGAAAGCCTGCGCGCTGTTTTGCGGCGTCAGCCAGATGCAGGCCGCCAGTGACAGCAGGCTCAGCAGCGCCACCACCGCGAATAGCAGGGGGCGTTTTCCCGCGGCCAGCAGCATGATAACGGGCAGCAGCAGATAAAACTGCTCTTCAATGCCGAGCGACCAGGTAATCAGCAGCGGGTTCAAATCCGCCGGGGCGCTGAAATAATCCGCGCCCTTTAGCAGAATAATATTGGGCACCGAAAGAAAGGCCCCAAAGCTATATTTCGCCAGCTGGCTATATTCGAGCGGCGAGAGCAGGAAATAGCCGATAAACAGCACGCCGAATAGCATGGTCAGCAGCGCAGGCGCGATGCGGCGAATGCGGCGCACAGCGAAGCGAAACAGGGAAAACTGGCCGGAGGCGAAGTCGCGATAGAGGCCGCCGCCGATAAGAAAGCCTGAAATAACAAAGAAGATGTCGACGCCGACGTAGCCGCCGGGCAGGGCGCTGACGCCCGCGTGGAACAGAACAATAAGCAGGATAGCCACGGCGCGCAGGCCATCAATATCCGCGCGATAATCCTGTGATGAGCGCGTTTTCATTATCGGATCCCCCCGAGTATCGACATCGGTATTTGATGTCGTTGGCGCTGCCCATAAAGAAATCGGCGAATCCAGTCGCCGAATTAATCAAAAGACAAAATTAAAAATAATGATAAAGGGATGATTGACGTCTTTATTTTAAGTCAAAAAAGGGCGAGGAAATCATGCCGCAGCGAATATAGAAAAGTTCGCAGTGGCGCTAAAAAAACAGTGCAGCGGCGGTTAAGGATAAAAGGGCGACAGATAAGAGACGTTGTAGTGAGGCCGGGAAGGGCAGGCAGGAAAGCGTGGTCACGCGGGAAACGGGCACGAAGGCAGCGTCGCCTGCGCATGAGTGCTCGCTACGGCCGTTACCGGGCCGGCGCGCTGCATTTTGTCCTGTCGCGGGCGGGTTGTTTCGCCCGCGAATAGACGATGACGCTACTGGTTTGACGGGCCGCGCGGCCTTTTGCGTCTCGGCTAGCGGGCCGTCTGGTTAAAGGTCAGGCTTTTTCCAAAGCCTCAGCGCCGAGCAGGGCATTGATTTGCGCATAGATAGCCGGGTTGGCCAGCAGCACCGGATTGCCATTTTTCAGCCCGTTATTGGCGAGGTAGTCGTTGGTGACGCCGCCCGCTTCGCGCATCAGCACGATGCCCGGCAGGCTGTCCCAGGGATTCATATGCGCCTCGTAGTAGCCGATCAGGCGGCCCGCCGCCGCCCAGGCGGTGGTGAGCGCGCCGGAGCCGATGCGGACGAACATGCCGCCTTCGGCAAGCAGGCCCTGAATGAATGCGGCGGTCTGTTCTGCCGGCGCGCGGCTGGAGTTGCTTAATCCCAGCACGCCCTCGCTGAGGTGCTGTGCCCCGTGCGCCTGCAGGCGCGTTTCGTTGACCCAGGCACCGCGGCCCGCGCGGGCGTGAAACAGCTCCTGATGGTTCGGATCGCAAATCACGCCGATTAGCGCTTCGCCGTCGCACAGGACGGCAAGCGATACGCACCAGTTGTGCAGGCCGTTAACAAAGCAGGCGGTGCCGTCGATGGGATCGACCACCCACGCCCAGCGCGCGCCCTCGACCTCGCCGCCGCTCTCTTCGCCCAGCACCGCATCGTCCGGAAAGCGTTCGGCGATCAGGGTTTTAATCAGCTCTTCGACGTTGCGGTCCGCCTCGCTGACCACATCCTGTAAATCCCGCTTGTGTTCCACCACCAGCTGCTGACGCTGCTGATACCACGCATAGGCGCGACTGGCCGCCGCGCGGGCGATTTCACAGGCATAGTGGTAACGCGCGTCTGTTTCGGTTTGCGAAGCGGATGACATCCTTTCCCTCTTATAGGTTTTGAAAGCGGCTAAACGCCAGCGCCGCCTGAAAAGGCGACCTGCGCGGTCCAGGTCGATACGATAGATAAGCAAGGCTTCATTAAGCCGCAAATGAAAACAGCTTTCAAGAAAGGGCTGGGCCCGCCCGCAGGCTTTTTTACGCAGCGGACGGGCGCGGCAGAGCTATTCGCTGGTTTTGCCTATCTGGCGCATATCGTGGCCGGTGGGCGACTGATGCACGCGCAGACCAAAGGCGGGCAGCACGGCGAAGATATGATCGAAGATATCTGACTGAATATTTTCATACTCCAGCCAGGCGGTGGTATTGGTAAAGGCGTAGATCTCGACCGGCAGGCCGTTTTCGCCCGGCGCCAGCTGGCGCACCATCAGCGTCATGCCTTTATGAATATGCGGGTGCGCGCGCAGCCAGCTCTCCAGCCAAGCACGAAAGGTGCCGATGTTGGTAAGCCGACGGCCGTTAAGCGGCGTATTCAGATCGCACGCCAGCTGCGCGTTGTAGCTGGCGACCTCGCTGCTCTTGCTTTCCAGGTAGGGTGACAGCAGCTGCGCGCATTTCAGCGCCTCCAGCTCCGCTTCGCTTAAAAAGTGGATGCTGGTGGTGTCGATATTGACGCAGCGTTTGATACGCCGGCCGCCCGACTCCGACATGCCGCGCCAGTTCTTGAAGGAATCGGAGATCAGCGCGTAGGTGGGCAGCATAACCAGGGTGTTGTCCCAGTTGCGCACCTTGACGGTGGTCAGGCTGATATCGATAACCGCCCCGTCTGCGCCATATTTAGGCATCTCCAGCCAGTCGTTTACCTTGAGCATATTGTTGGCGGAGAGCTGAATGCCCGCCACCAGACCCAGAATAGGATCTTTAAAAACCAGCATCAGGACGGCGGTCATGGCGCCCAGCCCGGTAATCAGCACGCTGGGCGATTTACCGAGCAGCAGCGAAATGATCATGATGG
>Ga0153961_1000062_pt1 | contig 49255 bp, 51 predicted proteins | sample TSFL045MetaG_FD_104748 | JGI IMG/M metagenome (GOLD analysis project Ga0153961, IMG submission 104748) | Attine ant fungus gardens microbial communities from Florida, USA - TSFL045 MetaG | ecosystem: Host-associated > Fungi > Mycelium > Unclassified | place: USA: Florida, Withalacochee...
AATTCGGATGAAACAATGAAACAACTCGATCGGGCAGAGATTTCTGCCAGCACGCTCTACATCGTTCCAACCCCGATTGGTAATTTGGGTGATATCACCCAGCGGGCGCTGACGGTGCTTTCGGGCGTCGATCTGGTCGCAGCGGAAGATACACGTCATACCGGACTGTTGCTACAACATTTCGCCATCGCTGCGCGGCTCTTCGCACTTCACGACCACAATGAACAGCAGAAGGCCGAACTGCTGCTGGCGAAGCTGCAGCAAGGGCAGAGCATCGCGCTGGTCTCCGATGCCGGTACCCCGCTGATCAACGATCCGGGCTACCATCTGGTGCGCCGCTGCCGCGAGGCGGGCATCCGCGTCGTGCCGCTGCCCGGCGCCTGCGCCGCCGTCACAGCATTAAGCGCCGCCGGGTTACCGTCCGATCGTTTCTGTTACGAAGGGTTTCTGCCCGCCAAAACCAAGGCGCGCTGCGATGCGCTGCGCGCGCTGGCGCAGGAGCCGCGCACCCTTATTTTCTACGAGTCCACCCACCGTCTGCTCGACAGCCTGGAAGATATGGTGAAGGAACTCGGCGCCGATCGTTACGTGGTGCTGGCGCGCGAGCTGAGCAAAACCTGGGAATCGATTCACGGCGCGCCGGTGGGCGAGCTGCTCGCCTGGATCAAAGAGGATGAGAATCGACGCAAAGGCGAAATGGTGCTGATCGTCGAAGGGCATAAGGTGGATGAAGAGGCGCTGCCCGCCGAGGCGCTGCGCACGCTGGCGCTGCTGCAGAAAGAGCTGCCGCTGAAAAAGGCTGCGGCGCTGACGGCGGAAATCCACGGCGTGAAGAAAAATGCGCTCTATCGCTTTGCGCTCGATCGGCAAGAGGCGTGACAAACGCGCCCGAATGCCCTAATATCTCGCGCCGAAGCTGACCAGACAGTCGCCGCTTTGTCGTCGTCCCTCTTGTAGGGAGACGGGCAGAGGGGAGGAAAGTCCGGGCTCCATAGGGCAGGGTGCCAGGTAACGCCTGGGGGGCGCAAGCCTACGACCAGTGCAACAGAGAGCAAACCGCCGATGGCCCATTTATGGGATCAGGTAAGGGTGAAAGGGTGCGGTAAGAGCGCACCGCGCGTCTGGCAACAGTTCGCGGCACGGTAAACTCCACCCGGAGCAAGGCCAAATAGGGGTTCGCATGGTACGGCCCGTACTGAACCCGGGTAGGCTGCTTGAGCCAGTGAGCGATTGCTGGCCTAGATGAATGACTGTCCACGACAGAACCCGGCTTATCGGTCAGTTTCGACTTTTCAGGTGAAAACCCCGCGCAAGCGGGGTTTTTGCTTTCTGCTATTCCCTGCGCGCCTGGCGCTTTGCCACTTGTCTCGTTCTCGCCGCATCTCGCGCTTCCTGCGGTCTGACGACGGCATGCTATTCCCCATGCTAAACTGCGCCCCGGCAATAAAAGGAGCGGCCCGTGGCGAAATATCAGCAACTGACGGATGAAATACAGCAGCAGATCGAGGCGGGCATCTGGCCGCCGGGCACGAAGCTGCCGTCGCTGCGTCAGCAGGTGGCGCAGCACGGGCTGAGCCTGATGACGGTAATGCACGCCTACGAGGTGCTGGAGAGCCAGGGCTGGATCGTCTCGCGCCCGCAGTCCGGCTACTACGTCGCGCCGCGCGCGCTGCAAACCGCGCCGGCGCGGGTGGCGCTCAGCGAGCAGGTCGACATCAACAACTTCGTCTTCGACGTACTGCAGGCGATCCGCGAGCCGGCAATTGTCCCCTTTGGCTCCGCTTTTCCCGATCCCGAACTCTTTCCGCAGCGTCAGCTGATGCGCTCGCTGACCAACGTCTCCCATCAGCTGACGCCGCTCGACGCGCTCAACAATCTTCCGCCAGGCAACGCCGCGCTGCGACAGATGCTGGCGCAGCGCTACGCGCGGCAGGGCATTACGCTGTCGCCGGATGAAATCGTCATCACCAACGGCGCGCTGGAAGCGCTCAATCTAGGCCTGCAGGCGCTGACCGAACCTGGCGACTACGTGGTGATTGAGCAGCCGACCTTCTATGGCGCGCTGCAGGCGATCGAGCGGCTGAAGCTTAAAGCGCTCGCGGTGCCGAGCGACGCGCAGCACGGCATCGATATGCAGCAGCTGGAAGAGACGCTGCAGCGCTGGCCGGTAAAGGCGTGCTGGCTGATGACCACGCTGCAAAATCCGCTCGGCGTCACGCTTTCGCCCGCGCGCAAGGCGCAGCTGGTGGCGCTGCTGGCGCGCTATCAGGTGCCGCTGATTGAAGATGACGTTTACGGCGAACTCTGGACGGGCGCGGAAGCGCCGCATCCGGCTAAGTACTGGGATCGCGGCGGCAACGTGCTGCACTGCGGCTCTTTTTCCAAGTGCCTGGTGGCGGGGTTTCGCGTCGGCTGGGTGGCGGCGGGACAGCACGCGCAGCGCATTCAGCGCCTGCAGCTGATGAGCACGCTCTCTACCAGCGCGCCGATGCAGCTGGCGCTGGCGGATTTCCTCGCCACACGTCGCTATGACACCCATCTGAAAAAGCTGCGGCAGACGCTGGCGCAGCGCAAAGCGTGGGTGCGCCAGGCGCTCTGGCGCGCGCTGCCGGAGGGCGCCAGCGTAAGCGATTCGTCGGGCGGCTTCTTTTTGTGGGTGACGCTGCCGCGCGGCTATGACACCACGCAGCTCTATCAGCAGGCGTTGCAGCAGGGGATAAGCATCGCGCCGGGGCGGCTGTTTTCAGCGGGTGAGGAGTTTACCCACTGTTTTCGCATTAACGCCGCCTGGCCGTGGGATACGCGCGCTCAAGCGGCGATTGAGACGCTGGGCAGGCTGATTGCCGGCCAGAGAGATTAGACCTGCGCCGCCTGCTGGTGGCCCCAGGTGAGATAGTAGACGTCATAGAAATCCACTTCGCCTTTTTGCTGCAGCAGACGATGAATGCCGCTTTTTACCTCTTCCGGCGCGTCCGGCAGATTCAGGATCTTTTTCACGCCGCCTTCAGAGACCGGCTGGACGTAATACCACTCGCCGTTATAGCAGACGCGCAGATCCAGCGCGTCGATATCCTCGAAGCGATATTTCGGGTTGATATCCAGCAGCATCAGAAAGCTCATGACCAGCACGAAAAGAGTGGCGAACCAGAAGGCGGGCCAGCCCAGCATTTCAGTGGAGAAGATCAGCGCCACGCACAGGCCGTAGCAGAGGTACATCAGCGCCCAGAGGCCGGGATGGGTCTTCAGAAAAGAGAAGCTAAAACGCGGCCGGTTATCGCGGCGCTCCTCACGATTAAGCGTCGCGATTTCGTCGATCAAGATTTGTTTAATGGCGTCCATTGTTCACCTCACCGTCACTTTTCTACTCAGTAGAACAGATAACAGTTAGCCGGGGCAGACACAGAAACGCGCAGAATTTTTATAACAGTTGCGGCGCGCCGTGCCGGTAAGCTCGGCGCGCGCAGTTAGCCGCGCCCGTGCGGCTCATCCCAGTCAAACGCCGGTCCCAGCGAAATCACGCCGTTCGGGTTGATGGTTTTATGGCTCACGTAATAGTGATGGCGAATATGCGGCAGGTTCACCGTCTCGGCGATGCCCGGCATCTGGTAGATATCGCGCAGGAAGCCGCTCAGGTTGAGATAGTCGCCGATGCGGTGGCGATCGCACTTAAAATGGGTAACGTAGACCGGATCGAAACGCACCAGCGTGGTCCAGAGACGCAGATCCGCCTCGGTGAGCCGATCGCCGGTCAGATAGCGGTGCTGCCCCAGAATCTGCTCCAGGCGCGACAGCGAATGGAACAGCGCGGTTACCGACTCATCATAGGCCGCCTGCGAGGTGGCGAAGCCTGACTTGTAGACGCCGTTGTTGACCGTGTCGTAAATCCAGCCGTTCAGCTCGTCGATCTTTTCGCGCAGGGCGGGGGGATAGTAATCCCCGGCGCGCGCGCCGACCGCGTCGAAGGCGCTGTTGAACATGCGGATAATATCCGCCGATTCGTTACTGACGATGGTGCCCTGCTGCTTATCCCACAGCACCGGCACCGTCACGCGTCCGGTGTAGTGCGGATCGGCATGCAGGTAAAGCTGATAGAGAAATTCGTTCTGATAAAGCTTATCGCCGGTGGCGTCGGGAAAATCGTCGTCGAACGTCCAGCCGTTCTCCAGCATCAGCGGATGCACCACGGAGACGTCAATCATCGACTCCAGCCCTTTAAGCTGGCGCATCAGCAGCGTGCGGTGCGCCCAGGGACAGGCGAGAGAAACATACAGATGATAGCGATCGCGCTCGGCCTTAAAGCCCGCGTTGCCCGTTGGACCGGCGCTGCCGTCCGCCGTCACCCAGTTGCGCCAGACCGCTTCAGTGCGCTTAAAGCGTCCGCCGGTTGATTTGGTGTCGTACCAGGTGTCGTGCCAGACACCGTCAATCAGTTGGCCCATGTCGCCTCCAGTGCAAACAGGGCGAGGAGTATCCTCGCCCTGCTAAGTATATGTGGCATTACGCCAGATGTGTGCTTAACGCAGCGCCGCAGCGGGCGCGGATTTCTTGCGCAGCAGGCGGTCGATGCTGTAAGCGCCCGGACCGACCAGGCCCAGCACCAGGAAACCGCCCGCGATAGAGAGGTTCTTCATAAACATCAGCTGGTTGACGCCTTCCGCGAAATTGCTGTGGAACAAAAACGCCGTCAGGATGGTGAAGCCGGCGGTAAACAGCGCGGTGAAGCGGGTCAGGAAGCCAAACAGAATCGCCAGACCGCCGCCGAACTCCAGCAGGATCACCAGCGGCAGCATAAAGCCCGGCACGCCCATCGCTTCCATATACTGCTGCGTTCCGGCATAGCCGGTGATTTTGCCCCAGCCGGCCGTGATAAACAGGATTGGCATTAAAATACGCGCCAGCAGCAGACCAGTATCTTCGAATTTTTTCATCATTAACTCCAGGCTAGATTGTCGGCAGGGCAGTTGCGCCTGCGTTAGATAATTCCCAGCGAAAGGCGGCATTGCCGTTTGCTGAGCTGATAGCTGGAGATAATAGTCGCGCAGAGAAAAGGTTGTAAGCGAGTTATTCTGTAGGTGTTATTCAGGAAATCTGATGAAGCGAAGCCGGCGTTTTCGCACCGGCTGAATGCAGAGGGAAATTAGCGCTGCGGCAGGACATTCTTCAGCATACGCCAGGTACTCCAGACGCCGAATCCGCGCTTGAGCAGGCGCATAAACTTATTCGGGCTGCGCACCGACCAGATGGCTAATGCGCTGCTGCCGATGGCCAGATAGCGTCGCATGCTGAGAAACGTCAGCCAGCCGCGGTCGTACTGCGCCGTGCTTAGCAGGAAGTCGCGGCGGCTTGCGCTCAGGTCGAGCCGCTGCTGCTGTATTTCGCCGATTAAGTCATGAATACGCGCTTCACGTTCCAGTTTGCTGCGGCTCATACGCGGTCATCCTCCAGCAGCTTGCGATCGGTCTCCAGCTCTTTGCGGGTGTGGTGCAGCAGCGTGGACTGACGCGATTTGCGCAGGCTCCACAGGCCGAAGATAATCGCCAAAAGAAAGAGAACGCCGGTGGTGATGCCAATCGCCATCAGGCGATACTGCGCGTCGACGGCCCAGATAATCAACACCATCAGGCTCATCAGCCCGAATGCGGTAAACAGCATGGTCAGGCCAACCATCAGCAGCAGCTGAATCAGATTAGCCTTCTCCGCTTCCAGCTCGACCACCGCCAGCCGTACGCGGGTCTCGACCATGCTGACCAGCGTAGTGACGATGCGCTGACCAATGTTGATGACCCCTTTGCCGGGGCCGTGGCTCTGCTGTGAATCTGCCATAATTAACGCCGTGAAATCAGCATGCCGATCGCCACGCCAATTGCCGCGCCGATGCCAACGCCATGCCAGGGGTTTTCACGCACGTAGCCGTCTGCTTTCTGCGCGGCTTCACGCGTGGTCTGCGCCAGATATTCGCCGGAATCGCCAAGTTTTTCGCGCGAGCTGTCGAGTGCGACGCGCGCTTTCTGACGCAGCTTATCCAGTTCGCCTTTGGACTTATCCGTTGTGCTGCTCAGCACCTCTTCCAGAGTGTCCGCCAGATTTTTTAACTCAGCACGCAAATGTTCTGATGAAGTGTCTTTTGACATGTAATGTTCCTTTTAGCTTCAGTGGTTGAGTCTGGGTTAATAAGGCTCCGCCTGTAACTTTTTCAGCTCCTGGCGTGCTTCTTCCAGTTTACGTTCACGTTTGGCGATTTTTTCCTTATCGTCGCCCTCCTGGCGCTCCTCCTTCAGCTCGCGCTCGCGCTCAGCCACTTTCTCTCGCTGGGCCTTGATGCGCGTCTGGTGAGACGCCTTCAGTTCTTTGTCGCTGCAGTTAGCGCGCACTTCGGTCAGGGCGCGCTCCAGTCCATTAACGCGACGCTGATTGTTATGCTGTTTCGCCATCGCAATTTCATGCTGAATATCCTGCTCTTTCTGCTGACAGAGCGATTCCGCCGCCATCAGCGAGCCTGAAAGAGATAACAGCGCGAGGCCAAGAAGTAGTTGATGTTTCATTAGGCTGATTACCTTCCTTTGTTGCTGAGCTGCCGCGAGCGGACAGCGTCATCTCCTGACGTGTCAGATAGCTGAGCCACCCACTAAGCATAGACAGCGCCTGTAAAAAGTTCAAAAAAGACGGGGGGATACGGATTATTCTGTTGCCGTCCCGATCTGACAGGACGGCAACCGTGAGTCAGGAGATATTTAGCGTTGTCGAGGCGGCAGAGGCGGAATCGAGGTGTCTGGCAACGACAAAGCCGTCCGGCAACAGGCGGCGCAGCACTTTTTGCGCGGCGAGGCTCTGCTCTTCGTTTTCGAAATGAATAATCAGCGCATCGCCCGAAGGTGTGATGCTTTTAATGCGAATCCCCTGCGCCGTGAGCTGCTGATAAAGGTAAAACCCATCCGGCAGCGGGCCACCGGCATGGGATACGCGGATCTGCACCACGCTTTCGTGCCGCAGCAGCGTTGGCGTCAGGCAGATCGCCAGCAGCAGCAGCACGGCGATAGTCAGCCAGGGCAGCATACGGCGCGGAATGGGACCATAAATTTTCATGATTCACCCTTGCCGTTCTGATTTGCCTGGCGTTTGCGCCACAGCACCACCAGCGATCCCACCAGGCCTATCACCAGCAGCACCAGCGGCAGCAGCATCAGGCAGAACATCAGCTCATCTTCGTAACGGCGGAAAATGGGCGTCTTGCCCAGCGCAAAGCCGAACACGGTCAGAATCAGCACCCACAGCAGCGCGCTGACCCAGTTAAAAAACTGGAAGCGCGCGTTATTGAGACCGGAGAGGCCGGCAATGGTCGGCAGCAGGGTGCGCACGAACGCGATAAAGCGGCCAATCAGCAGGGCCGACAGGCCGTGGCGATGAAACAGGCTGTGCGCGCGGGCGTGGTACTGCGCGGGAAGATGAGAGAGCCATTTTTGCACCGTCGGCGTGTTGCCGAGCCAGCGGCCCTGAATATAGCTGACCCAGCAGCCGAGGCTGGCGCCGGTGGTCAGCACCAGCACGGTAAGCGGAAAGCTCATGGTGCCTTTGGCGATCAGCACGCCCACCAAAATTAGCAGGCTGTCGCCCGGCAGAAACGCGGCGGGCAGCAGGCCATTTTCCAGAAACAGAATCAAAAAGAGTACGCCGTAAATGGCCCATACCAGCGTCGGATCGGAGAGGGTTTCATAATCCTGTTGCCACAGCGCCTGCAGCAACGCATGCAAAATATCCATCAATCATTCCTGAACATCATTGTTTAATGCGTCTTAAAAGACATAAGCGCAGACCGGCGGTTGGTTATCTGTTTTAGGAGCGCAGTCGGTGCAGAATTTTCCGGTTCCTTCCAGAATTGATTGTTAAATCAGCGAATTTTAAAACCTGTCGCAAAGGGTAAGAAAAGGCAGATAACTGTAACAAAAATCGCCGGTTTGAGACAGGGGAATGTGCCCGCCGCACAGGAGTTTTACCTGCTGACGCGGCCCGTCAAAAGGAGCTTTACACGACCTGACACTATTGCAGATTAACTGACTTTACTGCGCGAAAACGCAGCGCAATCAATATGAATTGCTCGAGCTATCCGGCAGGATGACGGGGTTTTCGGCAAACATGTAGCGATCTACGTTAAATTCAAAGTCATCGGCGGTCGCGTTAAACAGCATCTGCTTAGTATTTTCCAGATGTTGCCACATTGCCAGTTTACAGGCGGCGGGGTCTTTGCGCATAAGCGCCTTGAGGATGTGATCGTGGTCGTCGCACCAGCTGAGGATGCTGCGCTGGTCGATATGCTCGTGGAGTTTGAGCCAGTAGGGATTGTGCAGGCGATGCAGCCACATTTTTTCGACAATGGCCGCCAGCGCGCTGTTTTGGGTGGACTGCGCAATGCGCACGTGAAACTGCATGTCCCACTGCGAATCGCGGAAGTGATCTTCCTGACGCGCTTTTTCCTGAATGGCCATCAGCTCGATAATATCCTGACGCGTTACCTGCGTCGCGGCAAACTCGGCGACGTTGCTCTCAATCAGCTGGCGCGCCTGCAGCAGCTCAAACGGGCCAAAGCTGGCGAATTCGAGCTGGCTGGAGGTCATCACGCGATTTTGCTGCTGGCTGGCGATAACGTGAATGCCGGAACCTTTGCGCACCTCAACGTAGCCTTCTACCTCCAGCATGATGATCGCCTCGCGCACCACGGTGCGGCTCACGTTCATCTCTTCCGCGATCAGGCGTTCGGCGGGCAGCTTATCACCCACAGGATAAATGCCGGTTTCAATACGGCTTTTCAGATCGCTGGCAAGCTGTTGGTAAAGTCGACGAGGTTCGGTCAGTTCCATAGCGCATTCCCGTGTCGCAAATAAAGTTGTTATACCACTTTGCGGCAGTTAAATAAAAGGTCTCGCGCAATCCTTGCGCGAGACCTTTTGCTCTGCGGCGCGCGCTTAACGCTTTATCCGCGCTGCTAGCCGCGTACCGGCGCGGCCTGCGGCGGCGCCATTTCTTTCTCCAGCTCCGAGACGGGCTTATTGCGCAGCACCGTCCAGATCACCACGGCACCCAGCAGGTCGAACACCGCCAGCGCGGCGAACAGCGGGCTGAAGCCCAGCGTGTCGGCCAGCGCGCCGACCACCAGCGCAAACATGGTGCTGGCCGTCCAGGCCGCCATACCGGTCAGACCGTTGGCGGTCGCCACTTCGTTACGGCCAAAAACGTCAGAGGAGAGGGTGATCAGCGCACCGGAAAGCGCCTGATGAGCGAAGCCGCCAACGCAGAGCAGGCCGATAGCGACGTAGGGGCTGGTGAAGAGGCCGATGGTGCCGGGGCCAATCATCAGCACTGCGCCCATAGTGACCACCAGCTTGCGCGACACGATCAGGTTCACGCCGAACCAGCGCTGAAACAGCGGCGGCAGATAACCGCCGAGGATGCAGCCAAGATCGGCGAACAGCATCGGCATCCAGGCGAACAGCGCAATCTCCTTCAGGTTAAAGCCGTAGACCTTAAACATAAACAGCGGGATCCAGGCGTTAAAGGTGCCCCAGGCCGGTTCCGCCAGAAAGCGCGGCAGCGCGATGCCCCAGAACTGGCGGTTACGCAGGATCTGACGCGCGGACATTTTTTTGTTATTGCCGGTCTGATGCTGCGCTTCCTGACCGGAAATAATGTACTGACGCTCTTCCTCGCTAAGTTTGGTTTGCTGCTTCGGATGTTTATAGAAGATCAGCCAGCACATCGCCCAGACAAAGCTCAGCACGCCGGTGATGATAAATGCCATCTGCCAGCTGTGTGCCACGATGGCCCACACGACCAGCGGCGGCGCCAGCATGGCGCCGATAGAGGAGCCGACGTTAAAGTAGCCGACGGCGACGGAGCGCTCTTTAGCCGGAAACCATTCGCTGCTCGCCTTCAGGCCCGCCGGGATCATCGCCGCTTCCGCCGCGCCCACCGCGCCGCGCGCCAGCGCGAATCCGCCCCAGCTGCCGGCCATCGCCGTTGCGGCGCAGAAGATCGCCCACAGCACCGCGAACACGGCATAGCCCACTTTGGTGCCGAGCAGGTCGAGCACGTAGCCGGCGACCGGCTGCATCACGGTATAGCAGGCGGAGTAGGCCGCCACGATGTAGGAGTATTGTTGAGTGGTGATATGCAAATCGGTTTGGAGCGTCGGCGCGGCGACGGCGATGGTATTACGGGTGAGATACCCCAGCACGGTGCCCAGCGTCACCAGCCCGATCATATACCAGCGTAGCCCTTTAATTTTACGCATCATTTACCTCTTCCAGTGTTCTCTCTGCGGTCTTGCCGCTGTTGTTATCTGGAGCGGGACAACCGTGATCCGACCTAAACTCACGCCCGCAGGCCGCGCAAAAGCGACCCTGTGTTTACCTTGCCATTACGGAGCGAGAGCGTAACTTGTTATACAACTTTAAAAGTTGAGAGCCATCACAAAAGCCCTTTTTACGATGTGGGATACTTTAAACCTGCGTCAGTACAGCCATTTAGCACGTTGCAGAGAGCAAAAACGTCCATGAGGCGAGGGAATTGCTGCTGTTTATGTGAGCGAGATCTCAAACAATTCTGTGGCTGGCTAAAATTGGTATGATAACTTTGAGCGCATTAAGGCTCTATCCAAGAGGAAGCAAGTATGTCGCGTTTCATGACCGAGGATTTTTTGCTGGATACCGAATTTGCCCGTCGTCTTTACCATGACTATGCAAAGGATCAGCCGATTTTCGACTATCACTGCCACCTTCCCCCGCAGCAGATTGCCGAAAATTACCGCTTTGCCAACCTCTATGACATCTGGCTGAAAGGCGATCACTATAAGTGGCGCGCCATGCGCGCTAACGGCGTGCCGGAAGCCTTCTGCACCGGCGACGCCAGCGATCGCGAGAAATTTAACGCCTGGGCGCGCACCGTGCCGCACACTATCGGCAATCCGCTCTATCACTGGACGCACCTTGAGCTGCGTCGTCCTTTCGGCATCACCGACACCTTGCTTTCTGAGAAAACCGCCGACGCAATCTGGGACCGCTGCAACGCGCTGCTGGCGCAGGATGACTTTACCGCGCGCGGCATTATGCAGCAGATGAACGTGAAGATGGTCGGCACCACCGACGATCCGCTGGATGATCTGCAGCACCACCGCGCGCTGGCGCAGGACGGTAGCTTCGGCGTTAAGGTGCTGCCGAGCTGGCGTCCGGATAAAGCCTTTAATATCGAGGCGGACGGCTTCCTCGGCTGGATTGAGACGCTGGAGTCGCTGACCGACGTCAGCGTGCGCCGCTTCGACGATCTGCGCAGCGCGCTCGGCAAGCGTCTCGACTACTTCGCCGAGCACGGCTGCAAGGTATCGGATCACGCGCTCGACGTGGTGCTCTACGCCGAAGCGGACGACGCGACGCTGGACGCTATCCTGGCCGACCGCCGCGCCGGCAAGACGCCGGACGCGCAGGCGATCGCGCAGTTCAAAACCGCCGTGCTGGTGTGGCTGGGCGGCGAATATGCGCGTCGCGGCTGGGTGCAGCAGTACCATATCGGCGCGCTGCGCAACACTAACCGCCGCCAGTTCGAACGGCTGGGGCCGGACGTCGGCTTTGACTCGATTAACGATCGGCCGCTGGCGGAACCGCTGGCGAAGCTGCTGGGCGCGCAGAACCTGAATAACGCGCTGCCGAAAACCATTCTCTACTGCCTTAACCCGCGCGACAACGAAGTGCTGGCGACCATGGCGGGCAACTTCCAGGGCGAAGGCGAGGCGGGCAAAATGCAGTTCGGCTCCGCCTGGTGGTTCAACGATCAGCTTGACGGCATGCAGCGCCAGATGACGCAGCTGGCGCAAATCGGCCTGCTTAGCCGCTTTGTCGGCATGCTGACCGACAGCCGCAGCTTCCTCTCCTATACGCGCCACGAATATTTCCGCCGCCTGCTGTGCCAGATGATTGGCCGCTGGGTCGAGAACGGCGAAGCGCCGGGCGACGAGGCGCTGCTGGGCCAGATGGTGCAAAACATCTGCTTCAATAATGCGCGCGACTACTTCGGCATCGAGCTGGGAGCCTGATCATGCAGCGGCTAAACCGTCACGACTTTCCCGGCGCGACCTACAGCGAGCGCGTCATCCAGTTCGGCGAAGGCAACTTTCTGCGCGCCTTTATCGACTGGCAGCTCGACTGGCTGAACCAGCACCAGGGCACCGACGCGGGCGTAGTGGTGGTGCGGCCGCGCAACCGGGCCGTCAGCGACAGCCTGAATCAGCAGGACGGGCTCTATACCACGCTGATCCGCGGGCTTAACGAGCAGGGCGAGCGCGTCAGCGAAACGCGCCTGATCCGCAGCCTGAACCGCGAGATCCAGCCCTATACCCACCACGAGGACTTTCTGGCGCTGGCGCGCGCGCCGCAGATGCGCTTCGTCTTCTCCAACACCACCGAAGCGGGCATCGCTTTTGTCGAGGGCGATCGCCTGACGGACGCGCCCGCCTCCAGCTTTCCCGGCAAGCTGACGCAGCTGCTGTGGGCGCGCTTTGAGCACTTTAGCGGCGCCGACGACAAAGGCTGGCTGATCGTGCCCTGCGAGCTGATCGACCATAACGGCGACGCGCTGCGCGAGCTGGTGCTGCGCTACGCGCGCCACTGGCAGCTGCCGGAAAGCTTCGCCGCCTGGGTGTCGCAGCACTGCGTGTTCTACAACACGCTGGTGGATCGCATCGTGACCGGTTTCCCCCAGGAGAGCGAGGCGCTTGCTGCGCAGCTCGGCTATGAGGATCGTTTTCTGGTGGCGGGCGAGGTCTATTACCAGTTCATTCTGCAGGGGCCGCGCGCGCTGTTCGACGAGCTGAAGCTCGATGCGCTGGCGCCGCAGGTGCGGCGGGTAGACGACATCGCGCCGTGGAAGGCGCAGAAAGTGGCGATCCTCAACGGCGCCCACACCGCGATGGTGCCGGTGGCGTTTCAGGCCGGTCTGGAGAGCGTCGGCGAGGCGATGGCGGATCCGGCCATTGCAGGCTTCGTCGATCGCCTGCTGCGCGAGGAGATCATTCCCACGCTCGATCTGCCGCGCAGCGAGCTGCACGCCTTCGCCGACGCGGTCGAGCGACGTTTCCGCAACCCTTTTATCCGCCATGCGCTGCTCGCTATCGCGCTCAACGGCATGACCAAGTTCCGCACTCGCCTGCTGACGCCGCTGCTGGCGTCGCACGCGCAGCGCGGCGTCTGGCCGCCGCGTCTGACCTTTGCGCTGGCGGCGCTGATCGCTTTCTATCGCGGCGCATCGGCGGAAAAAAGCTGGCCGCTGCAGGATGACGCGCACTGGCTGGCGCGCTTTGAAAAAAACTGGCAGGCCCTTAATAACGACCAGATCTCCCCGGAACAGCTGGTGCGCGAGGTGTTAAGCGACGCGCAGCACTGGGGCGAAGATTTGACCCGACAGCCTCAGCTGGCGGCCGAGGTCAGCCGACACCTGCAAAATATCATCGTCCACGGCATGCGTGAGGCGTTGAGCACACTGGGATAAAGCTATGCAAGACGCGATTAAGATTCACTCTCAGGATAACGTCGCCGTGGCGCTGCGTGATTTAGACGCGGGGCAGACCATCGATCTGCAGCAGACGGCGGTGCAGTTGCAGCAGGGGGTGACGCGCGGCCATAAGTTCGCGCTGCGGCCCATCGCCGAGGGCGAGCTGGTGATCAAGTATGGGCTGCCGATCGCCCACGCCACGCAGTCGATCGCCGCAGGCGAAGTGATCCACTCCAGCAACGCGCGCACCAACCTGAGCGATCTGGACGAGTACGACTACCGGCCGGAGTTTGTCGAGGTGCCGCCGCAGCCGGGCGATCGCGAGGTGCAGATCTATCGCCGCGCTAACGGCGACGTCGGGATCCGCAACGAGCTGTGGATCCTGCCGACCGTGGGCTGCGTCAACGGCATCGCGCGTCAGATCCTGCAGCGCTTTTTGCAAGAGACCGACAACGCGGCGGGCACCGACGGCGCGTTTCTGTTTAGCCATACCTTCGGCTGTTCGCAGCTGGGCCAGGATCATGAGAATACCCGCACCATGCTGCAAAATATGGTGCGTCATCCCAACGCCGGCGCGGTGCTGGTGATCGGCCTCGGCTGCGAAAACAATCAGGTTGACGCCTTTCGCGAGACGCTGGGCCTGCCGGAGAGCGATCGCATCCAGTATATGGTGTGCCAGCAGCACGACGACGAAGTAGAAGCGGGACTGGAGCATCTGCGCGCCCTGTATGAGGCGATGCGCCACGACAGGCGCCAGCCGGGCAAGCTGAGCGAGCTGAAGTTCGGCCTGGAGTGCGGCGGATCGGACGGCTTCTCCGGCATTACCGCCAACCCGCTGCTGGGGCGTTTCTCCGATCAGATGATCGCCAACGGCGGCACCACGGTGTTGACCGAGGTGCCGGAGATGTTCGGCGCGGAGCGTATCCTGATGAGCCGCTGTCGCGATGAGTCGACTTTTGAGAAGACCGTGGCGATGATTAACGACTTCAAGCGCTATTTTATCGACCATCAGCAGCCGATTTATGAGAACCCGTCGCCGGGCAATAAAGCGGGCGGCATTACCACGCTGGAGGAGAAGTCGCTGGGCTGCACCCAGAAGGCGGGTTCCAGCCAGGTAGTGGACGTGCTGAAGTATGGCGAGCGGCTGAAGACGCCGGGGCTGAATTTGCTGAGCGCGCCGGGCAATGACGCGGTCGCCACCAGCGCGCTGGCGGGCGCGGGCTGCCATATGGTGCTGTTCAGCACCGGACGCGGCACGCCTTACGGCGGCTTTGTGCCAACGGTGAAGCTGGCGACCAACTCGGCGCTGGCGGAGAAGAAGCCGCACTGGATCGACTTTAACGCCGGTCGTCTGCTGGAAGGGATGAGCATGGATGCGCTGCTGGAGGATTTTGTCGACACCATCGTGGCGATTGCCAGCGGCGAGCTGACCAACAACGAGAAGAACGATTTCCGCGAGCTGGCGATTTTTAAGAGCGGCGTGACGTTATAATTTGTCGGGAAAAAAATGGCGACCTGAAGGTCGCCATTGCTGTCTGTTAGTCTCGAGCCCTTCGCGGGTGGCAGGGTCCGATCGCAAAGTCGCTTAACGCATCCCTGCTCGCTCGGCCCGCGCAGTTACGCACCTCATCCCTGAGGTGCGCCCGTAAACGGGCCAGCGCTCTGCGCCGTTCAAAAACGTTCCAGACGTTTTTGTCCATGGCGCGAGACGCTTTGCTCTTAGAACCTTGCCACCCGCTCTTTAGGCGACTGAACGATCAAGCCCGGCTGGTTTCGCGCTCGGCTTCCGCCTGGCACACCGCGGCGGTAAACAGAATATCGGTCGAGGAGTTTAGCGCCGTTTCGGCGGAATCCTGCAGCACGCCGATAATGAAACCGACCGCCACCACCTGCATCGCCAGATCGTTAGGAATGCCGAACATATTGCAGGCCACCGGGATCAGCAGCAGCGAACCGCCCGCTACGCCAGATGCGCCGCAGGCGCACAGCGAGGCTACCAGGCTGAGCAAAATGGCGGTGGGAACATCAACATCGATACCCAGCGTATGCACCGCCGCCAGCGTCAGTACGGTAATAGTGATGGATGCGCCCGCCATGCTGATGGTCGCGCCCAGCGGAATCGACACCGAATAGGTATCCTCATCCAGATTCAGGCGTTTCGCCAGCGCCATATTCACCGGAATATTGGCCGCCGAGCTGCGGGTAAAGAAGGCGGTCACGCCGCTCTCGCGCAGGCAGGTAAACACCAGCGGATAAGGATTGCGGCGAATTTTGCTATACACCAGCAGCGGATTCACCACCAGCGCCATCAGCAGCATACAGCCCAGCAGCAGCGCCAGCAGATGCGCGTATTGCCACAGCGCGCCAAAACCGGTTGAGGCGAGGATCGAGGCGACAAGACCGAAAATGCCGATTGGCGCGCAGCGAATAACGCAGCGCACCAGCTGCGTGACGGCCTGTGAGGCGTCGTTAAGCAGATCGCGCGTGGTCTGTGAGCTATGACGGAACGCCAGGCCCAGGCCAACTGCCCATACCAGAATGCCGATATAGTTGGCCTGCATCAGCGCGGTGATGGGGTTCGCTACCATGCTCATCAGCAGGCCACGCAGCACCTCGGCGATGCCAGACGGCGGCGTGATCTCAGTGGTGCCGACGGCCAGCGTCAGCGTCTGCGGCACCAGATGGCTGAACACCACCGCGACCACCGCCGCGAAAAAGGTACTCAACAGATAAAGGGCAATAATCGGTCTGATGTTGCTCTTTTGCCCCTGTTGGTGATTCGCTATGGAGGCGATCACCAGCACCAGCACCAGCAGCGGCGCGACGGCCTTCAGCGCGCTGACGAACAGCTCGCCCAGCAGGCCGACGGCCAGTGCGGCATCCTTCGAGAACCAGGCCAGCGCTACGCCAGCCACCAGTCCTACCATAATTTGTTTCACCAGGCTTCCTGCGAGGAGGGCGCCCAGACGACCGGAAAGTGAGTTCTGCATAATTGTTCTTTAGGTTGTAGCGGGATGTGGCTTCAGAGGGCGTCGATTAACGCGCCTGAAGCGGTTTGCCCGGCGGAGTATAAGGAAAAGAGCGGGCGAGGAAAGAGATAATTCTGTCAGTGCGAGGAGGATCGGATTTCTATTATGCTGTATGAAGAGAGTGTGACAGAGCGATGAAATGGCGCATCCGGGGCTGGCAAAATAAAACAGGGGCATTACCTGCCCCTGTAGCGGATTATTGCGAGCGTTTTTTCTGGTCGCTTTTGCGATTTACCCAGGCGTTGATCAACAGCGTCGAACCGAGGATTACCCCGACGACGCCCAGCGAGATCGCCACGGGAATATGGTAAAACTCGACGATCAGCATCTTGATGCCGATAAACACCAGCACGATCGCCAGGCCATATTTAAGCATTGAAAAGCGCTCGGCGACGTTGGCCAGCAGAAAGTACATCGCGCGCAGGCCGAGAATAGCAAAGAGGTTAGAGGTCAGGACAATAAAGGGATCGGTGGTCACGGCGAAGATCGCCGGGATGCTGTCGACCGCAAAAATTACGTCGCTCAGCTCGACCATAATCAGCACCAGCAGCAGCGGCGTGGCAAACAGCACGCCGTTCCGGCGGGTGAAAAACTTCTCGCCCTCCAGCTCATCGGTCATGCGCAGATGCTTGCGCAGCCAGCGCACTACCGGCTTGTCGCCCACCGCGTTCTCATCCTCCTCTTTCGAAAAGGCCATCTTCAGGCCGGTCAGCAGCAGGAAAGCGCCGAACAGATAGAGGATCCAGCTAAACTGCGTGACCAGCCAGCTGCCCGCGAAGATCATAATGGTTCGCAGCACGATCGCGCCCAGCACGCCGTAAATCAGCACGCGGCGCTGCAGCGCGGCCGGGATAGAGAAGTAGCTGAAAAGCATCAGCCAGACAAAGACGTTATCGACCGCCAGCGCCTTTTCCAGCACGTAACCGGTTAAAAAAGCCAGGGTTTGCGAGGTCGCGACTTCGCGTCCGGCGCTCCCCTCGAGATACCACCAGAAGGCGGCGCTGAACAGCAGCGACACCGATACCCAAACCAGCGACCAGACGGCCGCCTGTTTAAAACTCATGGTTTGTGCGCCGCGACGTCCCTGTAAAAAGAGATCGATCGCCAGCATGATAAGCACCACCACCGCAAAGCTGCCCCAGAGAAGAGGCGTTCCTACCGTCTGCATAGCGTTTCCTGCCCTGAAATAAAAAAACGGCTGAAGTCAGAAGACGTCAGCCGCTTTACAGGGATGTAAGCAAACCTCGCCTTCCGGCAAGGTCTCACTTACAACGCAGAATCAGATTCCGGGTTGCCTGACGACCGGATGCTTACGCATCGTAATGACGATCGTGCAGCTTACAAGTTACTCCCCTTTGCTGTCCGTTAAGATAGGCGCTGGCCACGAAAGAGGCAAGCGCCTCCATTCATATTTAGACATATTTACACAATCCGCTCGTCGGCTGGAAAAATCACGCCGGTCTGGCGACGAATTTCGGTCAGCAGCGCGGCGGTGATGCGCGAGGTTTCCAGGCCAGGGTGCTCGATATGACGCTGCCGCACCAGCTGCGCAAAGGTCTGGGCTTCATAAAGCATGGTGTTGATATGCTGCGGCTGGCTGAGATCCTGCACCTGCGCGGCGTTTTGGCGCGGTATCAGGCTGACTGACTGCATCTCCGACAGCTTTTCGATCAGCAGCGAGCCCGCTTCGCCCTGAATTTCGCTGGCAATGCGCGAGTCGCTGACCTTGGAGTGCAGCAGCGTGACGTCGAAGTCGCCGTAGTCGAGCAGCACGCTGCCGTGGCCGTCGACCCCGCTGGCCAGCAGCGTCGCGCTCGCTTTTACCGCCTGCGGCGCGCCCCACAGCGCCACCGCCGTCGCCAGGCAGTAGTAGCCGATATCCATTATCGAGCCGTTCGACCAGCGCGGATTAAAGGTGTTGGGATTCTCGCCGTCGAGGTAGCGCTGATAGCGCGACGAATACTGGCAGTAGCTGAACAGCGCCTTGCGCAGCGGCCCGATGGCGGGCAGCGCCTGCTGCAGCTGCGCGAAGTTAGGCAGGCTGGCGGTTTTAAACGCCTCGAACAGCACCACCTGATGCTGGCGGGCGCAGGCAATCATCCGCTCCGCCTCGCGCAGGTTGGAGGCGAGCGGCTTTTCGCAGATAACGGGCTTGCCGTGCGACATAAACAGCAGCGCCTGCTCGCAGTGCAGGGCGTTAGGGCTCGCCAGATACACCGCATCGATAAGATCGCTGGCGGCCAGCGCCTCCAGCGAGGTAAAGAGATGCGAACAGGGATAGTCTGCGGCGAAGGTTTCCGCCTGCTGCTGCGAACGCGAATAGATGGCGTTCAGGCGCAGATGGCCGGTTTCGTGCGCGGCATCGATAAACTGGCGCGTTATCCAGTTGGTTCCCACAATAGCAAAACGGATCACGTCGGCTCTCCTGCGGCAAATAGCGGCAGAGTAGCACGCCGGGCATTGGGCGCAAGCGTTGGAAACAAAGGGAATTTGATCCTGCGATCCGCCTTCCAATATAGTGATGACGCAACGGCGACTGGCTGAAAAAGGTGGAGAAGGCGCTTGAAAGGAAGTAAACACGCACTTAACTGGACCACGCTGCTGGTGGCGATCCCGGTCGGACTGGCGGCGTCGCTGGTGACGCTGGCGTTTCGCGGCGTTATCGAGCTGATCAACCGTTTGCTGTTCAACAGCGGCAGTGAGATTACCGTGGCGATGCACGTCTGGCCATGGATCTTCTGGCCGCTGCTGGTGGGCGCAGGCGGCGTGCTGGCGGGATTTTTCCTGCGCTACGCGGTGAGCATTGAACAGAGGCAGACGGTCAAGACCGACTATCTGGAGGTGATTAACGCGCGGCTCGACGCGGTGCCGACCCGCACTTCGCTGTTTCGCGCGCTCTCCTCTATCGCCAGCATCGGTTCGGGCGCCTCTATCGGTAAAGAGGGGCCGATGGTGCAGCTCTCCGCGCTGTGCGGCAGCGTACTGGGCCGCTGGATGCCCGCCTCGCTCAACCTGAAAAACAGCGACGTGGTGGCGATGGCCGCCGCCGCCGGGCTTTCATCGGTCTACCACGCGCCGCTGGCCTCGGCGATCTTCGTGGCTGAAATCGCCTTCGGCATCTCGGCGCTGCAGCGCCTGATCCCGCTGGTGATCGCCTCGTCGGTCGCCGTAATGACCATGTGGTCGCTGGGCTTCCGCAACGCGCTCTATCCGCTGGCGGACGCCAGCTTTCAGATGGACGTAAGCAGCCTGATGCTAACGGTTGTTATTGGCCTGGCCGCCGGGCTGGCGGGCTGGCTGCTGATTAAGCTTATCGCGCGCAGCAAAGCGCTGTTCGGCCATATTCGTTCGCTGCCGCTGCGTCTGGGCGCCGGCGGGCTGGCGGTGGGGCTGCTGGCGCTGATCTCCACCGATATTCTGGGCAACGGCTATGAAGTGATCGTCAAAATCATGGCGGGCGACTATCTGCTGCCGGGCCTGCTGCTGCTGCTGCTGCTGAAGACGCTGGCGACCACGCTGTCGGTCGGCTCCAATGCGGTGGGCGGTCTTTTTACGCCGTCGCTGCTGATCGGCGCGCTGCTCGGCGTGGCGCTGGCGACGCTGGGCGCGGCGCTGCATCTGCCGCTCGGCAACGTGCTGCTCTACGCGGCCATCGGCATGGCGGCGGTGCTGGCCGCCGTCAGCCAGGCGCCGCTGATGGCGATCCTGATGGTGCTGGAGATGACCCTCAACAGCTCGCTGCTTTTTCCAGTAACGATCGCCGCCGTGCTGGCGTCGATGGTGGTCTATCGGCTGCAGTCCGCCAGCACCTATCCGGTGGTCGGCAACCACTTTAACCGCTCGGAGGCGAAATATGACTTCGACAACATGCGCGTGGCAGAACTGATTATTCCGGGGGCGGCGCTGCAGCCGCAGGAGTCGGTCGGGCAGGCGCTGGCGGTCAGTTCGCTGAAGCGCGAGCGCTACGTCTACGTAATTAACGCGGCGGGCGCTTTTCTCGGCGTGGTTTCGATCCACGATATCGCGCGTAAGGTGCTGGCGCAGGAGATCACGCTGGACTCGCCGGTCTCAACGGTCATGGACGACAACTTTCCCTTCGTCTACCAGAACCAGAGCATGCGCGAAGGCTGGGAGGCGTTCGCGCGCGTCACGCTGGAGCGCCTGCCGGTGCTGAACAATCCGCAGGAGAAACGTTTTCTCGGCGCGCTGACCAAAACCAGCCTGATCCAGAAAGCGCAGGAGTTTCTTTAGGCCGCGTTGCCGCGCATCGCCTGATCCGTCATCCAGAGCCTGGCGTCGAACTCCAGCTGATGGTAATCCGGCTCCATATGGCAGCAGAGCTGATAGAACGCCCTGTCGTGATCTTTCTCTTTCAAATGCGCCAGCTCGTGCACCACGATCATGCGCAGGAAAGGCTCAGGGGCGAGGCGGAAAAAGGTCGAGACGCGAATCTCCGCTTTGGCCTTGAGGTTGCCGCCCTGAACGCGCGACACCGCCGTATGCAGGCCCAGCGCGTGCTTCATCACCTTGATTTTATTGTCCCAAATCACTTTGCTGATCGGCGGCGCGTTGCGCATAAAGCGATTTTTCAGCGCCTGGGTATAGTCATATAGCGCTTTATCGCTAACGATATTGTGGGTGTCGGGATAGCGCTGCTGCAAAAAAGCGCCAAGCTTTTCATGGTCGATCAGCGTCTGAACCTGCTGAAGGATGTTCTCAGGATAACCCTGCAGATAGATGAGTGAGGACATTAGGGATTCCCGGCGAAAGACAGTATACTGCGCCCCCTTTTTAGGGCGTAAAACAGCCAGATTGTACCAGCCGGAGAATTCATGAGCCAACTTGAACTAGCGGATCGCACCCTGATCCTGCATCGTTTTCCGCAAATGCGTGAAGAGAGTCCGCTTCAGGCGTGGGATGCGGCGGATGAATATTTGCTGCAGCAGACGCTGCCGGAAGGGCCGATCCTGGTGTTCAACGACAGCTTCGGCGCGCTCACCTGCGCGCTCAACCCGCGCCCGGTCTGGCACGTCAGCGACTCCTGGCTCAGCCAGCAGGCGACGCGGCAAAACCTGCGCCTCAATGAACTTGACGACGGCGAGGTGCGCTTTCTCAGCAGCCTCGATCCGCTGCCCGCCGCGCCGGCCGCCGTGCTGATTAAGGTGCCGAAAACCCTGGCGCTGCTGGAGCAGCAGCTGCGCGCCCTGCGCGAGGTGGTGACCGCCGATACGGTGATCCTGGCGGCGGCGCGCGCTAAAGAGATCCACAACTCCACGCTGCAGCTGTTTGAAAAGATCCTCGGCGACACCCGCACCTCGCTGGCGTGGAAAAAAGCGCGTCTGATCTACACCCAGTTCAGCGCGCCGACGCTGGCGCCGCAGGCGGCGACCACCGTCTGGCCGCTGGACGAGACGCCCTGGCAGATCCACAACCACGCCAACGTCTTCTCGCGCACCTCGCTGGATATCGGCGCGCGCCTCTTTATGCATCACCTGCCGGAAAATATCGAAGGCGAGATCGTCGATCTCGGCTGCGGCAACGGGGTGATCGGCCTGATGGCGCTGGCGAGCAATCCGCAGGCGGAAGTGCATTTTCTTGACGAGTCTTACATGGCGGTGGCGTCGAGCCAGCTCAACGTCGAGGTGAACCGTCCGCAGGATCTGGCGCGCTGCGTGTTTCGCGTCAACAACGTGCTGAGCGGCTATCCGTCAGACCGTCTGCACGCCGTGCTCTGCAACCCGCCGTTCCATCAGCAGCACGCCGTCACCGACCATCTGGCGTGGCAGATGTTCCGCGATGCCAAACGCTGCCTGCAGTACGGCGGCGAGCTGCGCATCGTCGGCAACCGCCACCTCGACTATCACCACAAGCTGAAAAAAATGTTCGGCAACTGCACGCTGGTGGCCTCGAACCAGAAGTTCGTGGTGCTGCGCGCGGTGAAGATGCGCTGATCAGATCGTTAGCGCCAGCGCTACCGCCTGGGCGATTGCCCGGCGGGCATCCAGCTCCAGCGCCACGTCGGCGCCGCCGATAAGGTGAACGGTTTTGCCGCGCGCGCGCAGCAAAGCCTCCAGCTCGCGCTGCGGCTCCTGACCGGCGCAGATAATTACGTTATCCACGACGACTTTCTCCACTGCGCCGTCGCGGCGCAGCAGCAGCCCCTCATCGTCGATCGCCAGGTACTCGACGCCGCCCCACATGCGCACGCCGCGCGCCTGCAGCGTAGCGCGATGGATCCAGCCGGTGGTTTTGCCCAGACCCGCGCCCGGCTTGCCCGGTTTGCGCTGCAGCAGCCAGATGGCGCGCGCAGCAGGCTGCGGCTCGGCGTGCGTCAGGCCGCCGCGCTGCGCCAGCGTCAGGTCGATGCCCCATTCGCGGCAGAAACTTTCGCTGGTCTGCTCCTCCGCTGGCTGAGAGAGGTACATGGCGGTATCAAAGCCGATGCCGCCCGCGCCGATAATGGCGACGCGGCGACCCACCGGTTTTTTGTCGCGCAGCACCGCAAGATAGCTGAGCACGCTGGGACGATCGATGCCGGGAATCGCCGGCGTGCGCGGCTGAATGCCGGTCGCCAGCACCACCTCGTCCGCCTCATCCAGATCCGCCGCCGTCACCCGACGGCTGGTTTGCACCTCAACGCCGGCCGCGGCAAGCTGGTGGGCGAAGTAGCGCAGGGTTTCGCTAAACTCCGCTTTGCCCGGGATCTGGCGCGCGAGGTTGAACTGGCCGCCGATGGCGTCGGCGGCCTCATAGAGCCGCACCCGATGGCCGCGCTGCGCCGCCTGCAGCGCGAAGGCCATACCCGCCGGACCGGCGCCCACCACGGCGATAAACTTCTGCACGGCGCTGGGCGTTATCGGCATCAGGGTTTCGTGGCAGGCGCGCGGATTCACCAGACAGGAGGTGATCTTGCCGACAAATATCTGGTCGAGGCAGGCCTGGTTGCAGGCGATGCAGGTATTGATGCTCTGCGCCGCGCCGCGCGCCGATTTGCTGACGAAGGCGGCGTCGGCGAGAAACGGACGCGCCAGCGACACCATATCCGCGCAGCCGCTCTGCACTAGCTGCTCGGCCACCTGCGGATGATTAATGCGGTTGGTGGCGATCACCGGCGCCGAAACATGCTGGCGCAGCCGCCGCGCCGCCGAAGCGAAGGCCGCGCGCGGCACCGAAGTGGCGATGGTGGGAACGCGCGCTTCATGCCAGCCGATGCCGGTATTGAACAGGGTGACGCCGCTTTTTTCCAGCGCGGTCGCCAGCGTCAGCGTCTCTTCCAGCGAGCTGCCGTTCTCCACCAGATCCAGCATCGACAGGCGGAAAATCACAATAAAGTCGCGACCGACGGCGTCGCGCACCGCGCGGGTAACCGCCAGCGCGAACGCCTGGCGGCGCGTCACGTCGCCGCCCCAGCGGTCGCTACGCTGGTTGGTGCGCGGCGCTAAAAACTGATTAATCAGGTAGCCTTCCGAGCCCATAATCTCTACGCCGTCATAGCCCGCGCGCTGCGCCAGCCGGGCGCAGCGCGCGAAGTCGTCGATGGTTTGCAGGATCGCCTGCTCACTCATCTCCTGCGGCAGATAGGGATTAATCGGCGCCTGGATCGCCGAGGGCGCCACCAGATCCTGCTGATAGCTGTAGCGGCCGGTGTGCAGGATCTGCAGGGCGATTTTGCCGCCTTCCGCATGTACCGCGTCGGTAATCTGACGGTGCCAGCCGCACTGTTCCGGCGCGACCAGCGTCGCGCCATGCTTCATGGCCACGCCCTGCGCGTTGGGCGCTACGCCGCCGGTGACGATCAGCGCGACGCCTTCGCGCGCGCGCTCGCCGTAAAAGGCGGCAAGGCGCTGCGCGCCGTCGGGATGCTCTTCCAGTCCGGTGTGCATTGAGCCCATCAGAAAGCGGTTGCGCAGCTGCGTAAATCCCAGGTCGAGCGGGGCGAACAGGGCAGGGTAGGCGTGACTCTTCACGGCGGCATCACTCAGATTAAGTGGTCGGATGAGTGTAATGTAGCTGCCGCGATGTTAAAAAAAAGTGAAAGTTTACCGCGCTGTGAGGCGCATCAAAAAAGCGAGCCTTAGCCGCCCCGACGGCGTATCCAGGAGAAGCGCGACTGATAGCCGCTGTTGAAGTGGGTATTGCGCCGGTAGCTGGAGCCGGTTTCCGCCATGCAGTAGGTGCAAAAGTTAACGTTTTCGATATTGGCGGCCGGTACGCCCGCCTCTGTTAGTCTCCGCGTCGCCAGCTGCGGCAGATCGAACCAGACGCCGCTGCGGGTCGGCTTCGCCTGTGGCCTGACGGCGAGCGCATTGTGCGGCTGTTCGCGGTGCCAGCAGGGCGACGGCGAGTCGGAGATCGTCGGGACGATGGCGCTTAACATCTCCTCGCCCAGTTCATAGCAGCAGGGCGCAATGGCCGGACCGATGGCGACATACAGCCCTGTCGGTGAGCTTCCCGTTTCGCACAGCCTGACGATGGCGCGCTCCAGCACGCCCGCCAGCGTGCCTTTCAGCCCGGCATGCACCGCCGCCACGCGCCGCTGCTGCGTATCGGCGATCAGCACCGGCAGGCAGTCGGCGGTATAGACCGCAACCGGCCGAGCGCCCAGTCCGATAATTCCGTCCGATTCGCAGCTTTTTGGCGGCACATTCGCCTCGTCATCGACCACCGTGGCGCTGTGGCGCTGATGGCCATAAGCGACATCGTCGGGCGGCGCTTCACCTGCGGGCTGAAAGGCATAGTCAACCCACTCCAGCGCATCAAGCAGGGTAGAGCGTACGCGGATTCCCATATGAATCTCCTCTGAGGCGTTTAGCTGCATTCAGCTTAGGTTAACTGCTACATTTTGAAAGCGTTACCTCTTTTCACTTTTCGGCTTAAGGATAACAGGATGAAAATAACCGCAACGCTGCTGACCAGCGGCCTGATGGCGCTGATGCTGTCGGGCTGCGCCTCGCAGTCGGCGCAAAATGCGCAGCAGCAGCTCGGCCAGCAGTCGGTGCTGGCTCTGAACTGGTTCCAGCAGTCCGGCGAGTATCAGGCGCTGACGTGGCAGGCCTTTAACGGCGCGAGGCTGGCGTTCGACGCCGCGCCGTCGTTGACCGGCAAGCCCAAGGCGGTCATCGTCGATCTTGATGAAACCATGATCGACAACAGCGCCTACAGCGCCTGGCAGGCGAAAAACGGCCAGCCGTTCAGCGCGCAAAGCTGGTCGACCTGGACTCAGGCGAAGCAGGCGCTGGCGGTGCCCGGCGCGGTTGACTTTGCCCGCTACGTTACCTCGCACGGCGGCACGCTGTTCTACGTATCGAACCGCGACCAGAAAGATTTCGACGCCACCGTCGCTAATCTGACGCAGCTCGGCTTCCCGCAGGTGACGCCGCAGACCGTGCGCCTCAGCACCGGCAGTTCTAACAAGCAGGCGCGCTTCGACGCCATTAAAGCGGCGGGCTACAACGTGGTGCTCTACGTTGGCGATAACCTGAACGATTTCGGCGCGGCGACCTGGCATCAGGGCAACGCGCAGCGTCGCGCCTTTGTCAGTCAGAACCACGCGCTGTTCGGCACCCAATTTATCGTGCTGCCAAATCCGCTCTATGGCGACTGGGAGAGCGGCATGGCGGAGAACTACAACAAGCTGACGCCGCAGCAGCAGCTTTCAACGCGCGATGCGCGGCTTAAGGCGTGGAACGGTAAATAATTCGTCAAGCGAAAGAGCCTGCGTCGTCAGGCTCTTCTTTTTATCCGCCGATATTTACGTTTACAGGTAACTATTTTGCTGCAAACTAATTTAATTATCTCTTACTTTCAAAACCACCTTTATTAAGTCTATTACGCTGCCTTTTTCGCCAGCAGCCAGTGTTAATCGCTATTGATTAAAAAACTAATTCGGATTTTTCTGTAATAAAGTGCCGCTGGTAACTGAGCGCGCGTAAAGACGCCGCCAGTTAAAATGTAATTATTTGTCAGGGTAAAGGGCTTTGGGATAATAAGGTTATTTCAATGTGTTGATATTTGTCGGTTTTAATCTTAATTTTCGCTCTTGCTAAATTAGGGGTGCTTAAATAGCTTTACCTGAAATTTACCTGCGCTGAATTATTCCTTACAAAAAACGCACCGCTCTGGCCTGGTTAAAAATTACGGGTGCGTAATTAATCATAAACGTCTATAAACAATTTCTGTGATCAACTGCGTTATTTCTTTGACCGACGCCGGTTAACTGTGAGTCGGTTCACCACCTTGTTCGCCTGAATATTCGATCCCCGGTTGTTGAGAGAGACGATTGTGACGACACTGAAACCTTTATTAGCGAAAAATCGCAGCTGGGCGCTCCAGCGGCGCGAGCGTAATCCTGACTATTTTGAAAAATTCCTCCATCAACAAAAACCGCATTCACTCTGGATTGGCTGTTCAGACAGCCGCGTGCCGGCCGAAGTCCTGACCGGCTCGCATCCCGGCGAACTCTTCGTTCATCGCAATATCGCCAACATGGTGGTCGACGGCGACGACAACCTGATGAGCGTGCTGCAGTACGCCATCATCTATCTCGGCGTAAAACGCATCGTGCTGTGCGGTCACTACGGCTGCGGCGGAGTTCAGGCGGCGATGGATCTGCCGCAGAGCCCGCTGGCGCATGAAGACTCGGCGCTGGCGCGTCGAATCGCCGCGCTGCGTCAGGCGCTGGGCGACGAGCTGCCCGACGCGCCGTCCGCGGCCGCGGAAACGCTGAACCGGCTGGTAGAGGTCAACGTGCTGGCGCAGTTCGCCCGCCTCACCGCCGCCGCGCCGGTACGCGACGCATGGCGCGCGGGCCAGACGCTAGATCTGTTCGGCTGCGTTTACGATCTGCAGTCGGGCCACCTTAAAGAGTTAATCCAGCAATCAGCAGAGGAATCTTCGCCATGAATGTGAATACGCTTCGTCAGGATATTCCTGCCGGCCTGGTGGTTTTTCTGGTGGCGCTGCCGCTCTGTCTGGGCATCGCGCAGGCGAGTGGACTGCCGCCGTTCGCCGGCCTGCTGACCGGGGTGATCGGCGGGCTGCTGGTCACCGCGCTGAGCCCGTCGCGCTTTGCCGTCAGCGGCCCGGCGGCGGGTCTGGTGACCATCGTCGTCGCCTCTATCGAGACGCTCGGCAGCTTCAGCGCTTTTCTTACCGCGCTGGTGCTGGCCGGCCTGATGCAGTGCGGCCTCGGCCTGCTGCGCGCCGGCCGCTTTATCTCGCTGGTGCCGGGCAGCGTCATTAAGGGCATGCTGGCGGCTATCGGCATTTTGCTGATTATTCAGCAGATCCCGGTGGCGTTCGGCATTGAGGGGGACGCCGGCCTGGCCGGGTTTGCCAGCGGCGACGCGACCTTTTCCGCGCCCGCAATGCTGGTCGCCGGCGGCAGTCTGGCGATCCTCTGGCTCTGGACTACGCCGCTGGTGAAAAAGGCGGGCGTGCTGGGCTGGATACCCGGTCCGCTGGTGGCGGTGCTGTTTGGCTGCGCCGCCACGGTATTCGGCGGGCGGCTGATGCCGGAGATGGCCGACCAGCTGTCGCGCATCGCGCTGCCGGAGTTCGACAGCCTCTCTGCGCTGGCGGCGCAGCTGGAGAGCCCGGCCTGGAACGCGTGGCAAAATCCGTCGGTCTGGGTGGTGGCGGTGACGCTGGCGCTGGTCGCCAGCCTGGAGACGCTGCTGAGCCAGGAGGCATTGAAGAAGCTGCGCCCGCAGAATCCGCCGCCGTCGCCCAATCGCGAGATGTTCGCGCAGGGAATCGGCAATCTCAGCGCTGGCCTGCTTGGCGCTATGCCGATTACGGCGGTGATCGTGCGCAGTTCGGTGAACGTCAGCACCGGCGCGCAGACCAAACTCTCTATTCTGATCCACGGCGTGCTGCTGCTGATCTGCGGACTCTGGTTCAGCGATATGCTGAACGCTATTCCGCTGGCCAGCCTGGCGGCGGTGCTGCTCTATACCGGCTATAAGCTGGCGACGCCGCGCCTGTTTGTCGAGCAGTTCCGCATGGGCGCGCAGCAGTACGTGCCGTTCCTCGCCACTATCGGCGGCATTATCCTGTTCGGCATGCTGGCAGGCATCGGCATCGGCCTGGCGACGCAGATGCTCTACAGCCTCTACAAGAGCCACCGCAACGCGCTGCAGCTGACGCGCTATGACGATCACTATGTGCTGCGCTTTCAGCAGAATCTGACCTTTCTGCATAACCCGAAACTACAGGGGCTGCTGGCGGAGATCCCGGAGAACAGCGTGGTGATTGTGGATCACGATAACGCCGAGTATCTGGATCCCGACGTAAAGGCGGTGCTGAAGGATTTCGGCGACAACGCGGACAAGCGCGGCATTCGCCTCAGCCAGTGGCCGGTGGCGGTGAAGTAGCTTCAGGCCGCACAGAGGTGCATCAGGCGTCGCGCCCTTGCTGGCAAAAATAAAAATCGGATATCTCGGATGTCCGATTTTTTTATTTAAGGCATAATTTCCGCGCCGTAAGCCAGGCGGCGCAGCCCACACTGCGAGTAGCGCCGATCCCTGCCTTTTATTCACTGAATTGCCCGGTCGGCAGATGCGGTTTAATGGCGTGCGGCGAACGTCCGGGAAGGGCAGGGAGCGAGGTATTTACAGGCTACAGGGTTCAAACCTATGCGCGTTAAGCTGTTTGCAGAGCACAACACGACAACGAATCTCCTCTCGCTGTTTCTTATCACCCTGCTATTTTGCTTTCTGGGCAGCCATCTGCGCGTGCCAGCCGAGCTTTCTCTCTTCTGGCCGGTAAACGCCATCGTCGCCGCCGTCATCGTTCGGCATCCCTGGCTGCACCGCATTCGCTACTATCTTGCCAGCTTCGCCGCCATGGTGGTGAACGACACGCTCTTTTCCGGCTGGGCATGGCCCGCCGTGACGCTCAACGTCGCCAACCTGCTGTTTATCGTTATTTCCGTCTCGATGCTGGTGAAGCACTACCTGCGCGATTCCGACCGCAGACAGATCAGCAACGCGCTGCGCATCTTTCCCGCCTGCCTGCTGGCCGCCTTCGCCTGCGCCACCTGGGGCGGTCTGGCGCAGGATTTAAGCTTCGACACCCGCTTCGCCACCGCCTGGGGCGACTGGTTCAGCGAGCAATTTTCTACCGGCCTGATGCTGCTGCCGTTTCTGCTGACGCGTAACTGGCGCAGCCTGTCGTTTGCCGCGCTGCTCTCACCAGGCAAGTGGCTGCCGCTGCTGAGCGTGGTGCTGTCGCTGGCGGTCGGTGCCATGATGGGCGGCGCCGGCAGCCTGACCTTTCCCGTCCCGGCGCTGATCTGGTGCGCCATCGTTTTGCCAATTCCGGTTACCAGCCTGGTGATCCTGCTGACCGGCATCAGCGAAATCGTGCTGGTTTCGCACGGCGTAATGAATATTCAGGGCAACGATAATCTGCTGCATTTAAGCCATCTCACTTCGGCGCGTCTCGGCGTCGCCACCGTTGCCATCAGTCCGCTGATCGTCGCCGTCAGTATGGATGCGGTACGGCAGCTTAATCAGCGGCTCGCGCTGCGCGCCAACTACGATTTTCTTACCCAGTTGCTGTCGCGCTCCGGGCTGTATGAAAGCCTGAAAGAGGAGCCGTTCTCGGCGCAGCGCAGTGTCGGCGTGATCCTGACTGATGTCGACTATTTCAAAGCCATCAACGACAACTTCGGCCATGACGCTGGCGACGGCGTGCTGGAGGAGATTGCGCTGCGCATGCAGCAAGTCGTGGGCAAGCAGGGGCGCATCTGCCGTTTCGGCGGGGAGGAGTTTGCTATCGTGCTGTTCGACGCGCGTCCCGAGCGACTCTACCAGCTGGCGGAGGCGGTGCGACAGGCGATAGGCAAAGAAAAATTCTGGCTGCAGGGCAACACCGTGACCGTCACCGTCAGTCTGGGGCTGGCGCAGGGCCAGGCGCGTGAAGAGCGCGACTGGCACAGCCTGGTGAACCAGCTGATCTCCGCCGCGGATAAAAATCTCTATCTCTCCAAGCGCAACGGGCGCAACCAGACCACGCCCGCCTTCAAAACCCTTACGCTGGCCACCAGCGACGTGGCGTAACGCGCCGCGTCGCCTCGCGGCTAAACGCTGCTTTTTAGCCGGCTGGTTTGCTGATGACGCTCTAGCGCCAGCTCGATAAGGCGGGTGATCAAATCGCGATAGCTGAGTCCCGCCGCCTGCCACAGCTTGGGATACATGCTGATGTTGGTAAAGCCGGGCAGGGTGTTTACCTCGTTGACGATAATCTCGCCCGCTTCCGTCAGGAAAACGTCGACGCGCGCCAGGCCGCTGCACTCCAGCGCCTGAAACGCCTTGATCGCCACGGCGCGGATCGCCTCGCTGCGTTCGTCGTCGATGGCGGCAGGCACCTGCGTTTGCGCGCCGGTTTCGCTGATATATTTGGTTTCATAGGAGTAGAAGGCGTCGAGCACCACCACTTCGCCGCACGGGCTCGCCTGCGGATCGTCGTTGCCCAGCACCGCGCACTCTATCTCGCGGCCTTTGATGCCGGTTTCTATCAGCACCTTGCGATCGAAGGTAAAGGCGAGATCCAGCGCGCGGTCAAAGTCTTCGACGCTATCGACTTTGCTGACGCCCACCGAAGAGCCCTGATTCGCCGGTTTAATAAACAGCGGCAGGCCAAGCTGCGCCACAATCTCCGCCGCCTGAATATGCGACCGCTGCGCCTGCGTGACGCTAATCCAGGGCGCGACCTGCAGCCCGGCGTCGCGCAGCAGACGTTTAGTAAAATCTTTGTCCATGCTGACCGCCGAGCCGAGCACGCCAGAGCCGACAAAAGGCAGCGACGCCATGCGCAGCAGCCCCTGCAGCGAGCCATCTTCGCCGAGCGTGCCGTGCACGATGGGGAAAATCACATCGATCTGCGACAGCGCATGGCCGCTCTTGCGGACAATCACCTGCTGCTGCGATTCGCCCAGCGCCAGCGCTACGCTTTCACCGGCGTGGTTAAGCGCGATCAGCGCCGGATCCTGCGCGTTGATCAGAAAGTTCGAGGCGTCGCTAAGATGCCACTGACCCTGTTTATCGATACCCAACAGCACCGGCTCGAAACGCGTTTTATCGATCGCATCAAGGATATTTTTAGCCGACTGTAACGATACTTCGTGCTCGGCCGATTTGCCGCCGAACACAATGCCTACCCGCAGTTTTGTCATTAGAGCTTGCCTGAAAAGATGTTGCGAAACCCACAAGATAACACGCGGATTTCGCGCTGTAACGGCGTGGCGGAGCCTTGTTTCGGCTTAATTTAGCGCGGCAGAGAGCAGGGCGCGGCACTGGGCGGCGTCGGCGCTGGCCTGCGCCTTTTGCCCGGCGTTCAGGGTCCGCCAGGCGTCCGCCACGTGCTGGCCGAGGCGCGGCTGAAAGTGGATTTTTTGCAGCGCGTAGTCGGAGTTTCCGCCTTCGATGACCGTGCGCATATCCGTCACAAAGCGGCGGCTGTCGTCATGATGAATCGCGCAGAATACCGAGATGTACCAGGCCTCATCCTCTTTGCTGTAGTGCGGCGTCAGCCAGTACCAGGTGGCGGCTACGCAGAGGATGAGAAGCGGAAGGAGAATGTATAGTCTGGATCGCATGTAGGGTTCGGTTCGCTGAGGCGAAACGCGGCTCCTTTAAATTAAGGTCATGACGACGATGCCGGTGGCGGAAATCTCGTTCAGCGCGCACTCAAACTCCGCGTCGCCGCCGCTGACTCTGACCCGGCCGCCAGGCAGGCGCGAGAGGTTGCGCAGGCTGGCCATGCCCTCAATATCCAGCAGCCATTTGCCATCCACCACCGCCTTAAAGCTGCGGTTAACGATGTACTGCTGCTCGCCTTCAATCACCGCCAGCAGATTGCTGTGGGGCGCCACTTTATCCAGGAACAGCTTGCTCTCCAGAGTCACAAAATCGACAGCAGAAAGTTCACCATTTGTTAATTTTACTCGCTCAATATCGGTCAGGCTTTTCATCGAGTGACCGTCGCCGCCTTTTTCAGCCGTCAGCGCCTGCACCGCGCTGGGCGGATTGCCCTGGCCATAAAGGATCCAGTTCAGCTCGGCATCGGTGTCGATAAGGCACTGCACCACCAGATCCGCCGGGAAGGCGTCTCTTTTATAACGCATTGCCAGGTTGCTCGAAGAGAGGCCCACGTGCTCGGCATACTGCGACTTTTGTTTAAACCCATAGGCCTGAATCAGCCTGTCGAGGATAGCCCCGCCGCTCCCGTTAAAATTAGTGACTAACATTTTTGATCTTCCTCTTGTGTTACTAACATATTTTAATTAGCATCACTGCGTTGTGAATGTTATCGCATATAACTGACATTACGTTAACTGGAGATGATGCCCTATGAGGCCTGATATTACAAATGCCATAGCTGCGCTCCTTTTAGTACGGATAAGTGTAAAACGCCGCGTTTCAGCGCTTATTCCTCAGGTTAGCACGCTGTTATTTGAGCATTGCGGCACGGCCTGCGCATCGTTGACAACCGTGCGCGACGCGCAAACTGAGCCGGCGGGCGCGACGCAGGCGCCCTATTCTTTTTCTGTTAACTTTCAGCCAGTCTGATTCACTTATGATGAATAGCCAGTCTGAACCAGTAGCCGCAATGAGCTTCGATGAGTTTCGCAAAAGCTGGCGGCGGATGCGGAGCGACAGCCGTAACCCCGCGCTGGTCGCCTTTAACCGGCAGAGCGATGAATTCAAGTTCTGCGTGCTGACGCTGGCAAATCGGGAAAAGCCGGGGAGCTTCCGGCTTCAGGAGGTTGGCGACGCCTTTGAGTCCTTCGATGAGGCCCGACGCGCGCTGATTATTGCCGCCATGAACAAAATGGTGCGCTGGGGCAGGCTGATGCCGCGTCCTTTTTCCGACGCCGACCAGTATCTGTCTGAATAACTGACCTTAAACGCAAATCAATGACGTCAACCCGTCGGGCTTCTCTTTGCCCAAATTCAGGAGAGATGAGATGACATACCTTAATCCGAACGCCGACAGCGATGCGCTAAACGCTCTGCTTACCGCCGCACGCAGCGACGAACGCAGAGGCCGCGCGCAGGCGGTCGCCGACCGTCTGGCCGCGATGGCGACGCATATTGGACGCCAGGGACTGAGCGGCGTCGAGGCCGCCGAGCTGCTTCGCTACGAAGCGCAGCGCTACCGCGATGAATCGCAGGAGCTGCGCTGATGGTCGACAGCATGGACATTGAGCAGCAGCGCCAGGCGGATCAGCTGGCGATCGATATCGCCGCCGTGACGCGGCGGTCGAAAGGCGTCAGCGCCTTTTTCTGCGAAGCGTGCGACAGTGCGATCCCCGAGGCGCGTCGCCGCGCCATCGGCGGCGTTTCCCGCTGCGTCGCCTGCCAGGAGATCGCCGAGCTGCGCGGCCGCCACTATCAGGGCGGCCGGTGATGCAGCGCTTTTTCTGGCCGTGGAACGCGCCGCGTCGGGCTATCGCCTCGCCCTTGCCCACTCACGCCGCCATGCGGCAGCGCAGTCGCGAACTGGCGGCGCAGTCGCAGGCGTGGAAGAGGCTGGAGCAACAGCCGTCGCTGGTGCAGCGCGCCATCAGGCTGCGTCACGGCCAGCTGGAGCGCGAGCGCGGCCCGGCCAGCGCCGCTGGCTGGCTAACGACCACCTTCGCCGACCGCCTGCTGCCGCGCGTAGAGCTTGTCAACGCGCAGTATCGGCTCGGTGAGATGCGTCGCGGCGTGGCGGCGCGGCTGAGCGCCCACGCCGCACAGGAAAAAGGCGCGGCGGCAGCGGCCGGCGCGCTGTGGGAGCTGATGCGCCGCTTTAACCAGCTGCCCGATATGGCGCGCGCCGATGTCGATCGGCTGGCGGGCGATATCGCCAACTTTATCTTTGCCGAGCTGGTGCAGCTGCACGCGCAAAATAGCAGCGAATCAGACTGGCGCTATAGCCACGACCTCTATCTGACCGCCGCCACCCTTACCCGCGAATTCGGCCAGACGCCGCCGCTGTGGCAGAAGGTCACTACGCGCCTTTTCGCGCCGGAAGAAGTGACGCCGGCGATTATGCGTATGCAGGGAGAGACGTGGTGGAAAGGGCGGCTGCGCCGCATCGCCGCCGAATGGCGCGAGCATCTACAGATTGCGCTGGCGCACGTCAGTAAAACGCGTTCGCCCTACGCCAGCCGCGCGACCATCGCCGAATGGCGCGAGCAGAAGCGCCGCACGCGCGACTTTTTACAGAGCATGGAGCTGGAGGACGAAGAGGGCAACCGCATCAGCCTGATCGACAAACATGACGGCAGCGTCGCCAATCCGGCTATCCGCCGCTGCGAGCTGATGACGCGTATCCGCGGCTTTGAAACCATCTGCAACGAGATGGGCTACGTTGGCGAGTTCTGCACGCTGACCGCGCCAGCGCGCTATCACGCCACGCTCAGCAGCGGCCAGCACAACCCGAAATGGCGCGGCGCCAGCCCGGCGGAAACGCAGCGCTACCTGTGCCAGCTGTGGCAGAAGGTGCGCGCCAGGCTGCATCGCGAGCAGATCCGCCTGTTTGGCATTCGCGTCGCCGAACCCCATCATGACGGCACGCCGCACTGGCATCTGCTGCTGTTTATGCGCCCCGAACAGGCCGCGCAGGTGCGCCAGATCCTGGCGGAGTACGCCTGCCAGCAGGAGAGCGAAGAGCTGACCAGCGAAAAAGCGCGCAGGGCGCGCTTTCACACCACCGCCATCGATGCGAAAAAAGGCAGCGCTACCGGCTACATCGCGAAATATATCGCCAAAAATATCGACGGCTACGCGCTCGACGGCGAGCGGGACAACGAGAGCGGCGAGCCGCTGCGCGACTGCGCCGCCGCGGTTTCCGCCTGGGCGGGACGCTGGCATATCCGTCAGTTTCAGTTTGTCGGCGGCGCGCCGGTGACGGTGTGGCGCGAGCTGCGCCGTCTGACCGAGAGCGAAGGGCTGCGCCGCCTGAGCGACAATCTCGCCGAAGCGCACGCCGCGGCCGACAGCGGAGACTGGGCCGCCTACGTCAATGCCCAAGGCGGCCCCTTCGTGCGTCGCGATGAGCTTGCGGTGCGCGTCTGGTATCAACAGGCCGAAGAGCGCAACAGCTGGGGCGAAGAGATGATGCGCATTAAAGGTCTCTACCTCAGCGCCACGGGCAACGAGAAGCCGCTGCTGACCCGGCTGGTTAACTGGAAGCTGGTGCCGAAGCGTAAAGCGGAGGCTGAAAAAGTTGAACATGACGCTTCAGCTTGGAGTTCTGTCACTAACTGTACGCGGATGGCCCGCCCGCCAGGCCTATTAGCGCGGTTAAATCATTGGCCTGAACCGGCGGTGAAAAAAAGGGCGAAACCAGCTGTCGCAGACGGTTTAACCAGCCAAAACGCGGCGCGTTGACGCGTCTTTTCCGCCTTTTTCATTAATTTGACTTAGAGGTAGTGTTGCCAAAAAAGTTGCTATATCAATAGCCTAAGGGAACGGTCTTGAGATCTTAATTTTCTTTATATCAGATTGCATGCTGTGCTACTGTATAGATATACAGTTATAAAATGGGGGAGGGAAAGTGGATACTGATTTACAAGAACAGGTAATGCTTGAGCGCGTCGAGCTCATTGCACGTCTGACCACTGAAGGAGTGTGCAGGGAGCGCGACCGTGAAGTGGCCCTCGCTTTAATCGCCGAGATTGCCGGCGACATGATGATAAAAAACAAGGAATTTGCCGTTTCGTTCTCCGCGATACCCACTAATAAATAACAATGCAGGTATGGCGATGAAATGCGATGGCTCAATGCCTCATCAGCGGCAAATTCCAGGCCTTTCCCTTTGACGCTTACGCCGTCCGACAACGGCTGAACGGAAGCTATAACGGCACCCTCGGGTGCCGTTTTTTTTTGCGCCGCGATCTGGCTGTTTGTTCATATTCCAGCGGGCGGGCTGGCGTTGAGCCGTTGCCCTGGAGCGAGGAGACTGACTGTGCCGGATGACGCGCAAGCGCCGCCGCGCTTAACGGCCCGAACCCGGGTCTGCCGACAACCTCCAGCGGGGAACAACAACAGTGACGCACCATTTTAGCGTGCCCGTTAGCGGGTCCGATGGGGAGCTATCGCCATGAATATTTACGCGCTCCAGGGCGATACGGTCGATGAGATCTGCTATCGCTACTACGGCCGCACGCAGCAGGCGGTGGAACAGGTTTATGCCGCCAATCCCGGCCTCGCCGAGCGCGGCGCCGTCCTGCCGCACGGCTGTGCGCTGACGCTGCCCGATCTGCCGGACGCCGCCACCGGCGAAACCGTCAACCTGTGGGACTGAAGATGGAGAAAACCAGCTCGCTGATTAACTACCTGGTCAGCCTGTTCCTGATGTGGCTGGGCCGTCACACCATCCAGGATATCGCTTTTTTAGTCGGCTCCGGCGTGGCGGTCATCACCCTGATCGTCAACGTAGCGACCTTTTTTATCAACTGGCACTACCGCCGCAAAACCTATGAACTTCAGCGCCGGCGCGCAGGGAGGCTGTCGTGAGCCAGACCGCGAAGCGCTGCGCCGTGGTCGCCGTGCTGGCGATTGCCGCGCTGCTGCCGCAGTTCGAGACCCTGAAAATCTCTTCCGGCGGTTTACAGCTGCTGGCCGACGCGGAGGGCTGCCGCACCTCGCCCTATCAGTGCAGCGCGGGCGTCTGGACCAGCGGCATTGGCCATACCGCGGGCGTGACGCCGCAGAGCGTCGTCAGCGAGCGTCAGGCGGCGGTCAATCTGGTCGACGACCTGATACGCGTCGAACGCCAGCTTGCTCGCTGCGTGACGGTGGCGACGCCGCAGCCGGTGTGGGACGCGCTGGCGAGCTTCGCCTTTAACGTCGGTACCGGCGCCGCCTGCCGCTCGACCCTGGTCAGCTATCTCAATCAGCAGCGCTGGCGCGAGGCCTGCGACCAGCTGCCGCGCTGGATTTACGTTAACGGCGTGAAAAATGCCGGGCTGGCGCAGCGGCGCGAGCGGGAGCGCGCCTGGTGTCTGCGAGGCGTCGCGTGACGCGCCTGTGGCTCGCGCTGCTGGCGGCGCTGCTGCTGGCGCTCGCCTTTACCAGCTGGCGCGGCGCGCAGGTTGGAGCGCAGCTGCGTGAGGCACAGCGCGCCAGCGCCGCGCTCTCCGCCGAGCTGGCCAGCCGCGATCGGACCATCGTTCGCCTGAATCACGAGGCGCAGGCGAACAGCAAACGCGAGGCGGCGCTGCGTCAGCAGCAGAGTCAGGCCAGCCGTCTCGCCCTTCACCGCGAAGTGCGAATAGCGAGGGAAACCGATGCCAACCAGGCGTTACGCGAGTGGTCTGCTGCCACTCTGCCTGACGATCTTATCCGGCTGCACAGCCGTCCCGCCTTCGACAACGCCCGCGATTATCTGGGCTGGCTGTCCGCGGGTGAACAGCTGTCCAGTGCCGGGCAACAGCCTGCGGACGCAGGGCGATCTGGCGGCAGATAACCGTCAGCTAGAGGCTGCGCTTGCGTCTTGCGGGCTGCAGATTGAAACCATTAAAGCGTGTCAGGAGCAACAGGATGCAGAAACCCCAACAGCTACGCGCGGCGCTGAACCGCAGCGTGCCGCTGCTACAGCAAAACCCGGAGCGGCTGACCATGGCGATCGCCGCCGGAACGGTGGTGGCGACCAGCGCGCCGTCGCTCTCCTTTGAGTATCGCTACCGGCTGGAATTAACCCTCGCCGACCTGCAGCAGGATATCGAGGCCGTTATCGTGCCGCTGCTTGCCTGGCTGCGGGATAACCAGCCAGAGATGATGGGCAACGTCGAGAAGCGACGCAGCGATTTTACCTTCGCCGCCGACGCCTCCGGCGCGCTCAGCATCGGCCTGCAGCTGACCGAGCGCGTGCTGGTCACGCAGCAGGAGAGCGCGCTGCAGGTCACTTTTCCCGGCGAACCGACGCCACCCGCTAACGATGAGGCGCCGCTGCAGCTCTGGGTGCACGGCGCGTTGGTCAGCGAGTGGCAGCGCTAAAGCTGTTCTGTCATCTCTCAGCGGTCGGCGTCGCGTTGCTGACCGCACGCACCGGAGGTAACACTAGCGACATGAACGAACATATCAGCGAAATCCTGCGCCTGCTGCGCAACCTTATCCGCATCGGCACCGTCTCGGCGGTGGATCCGCAGAGCGGACGCTGTCGCGTCCGCAGCGGCGACAATGAAACCGGCTGGCTGCCGTGGCTCAGCGCCCGCGCCGGACGCTCTCGCGCCTGGAGCGCGCCCTCGATCGGCGAGCAGGTGCTGCTGCTGAGCCTGGGCGGCGAGCTGAGTACCGGCTTTATCCTGCCGGGCATCTTCTCCGACAGCCATCCCGCGCCTTCCGCCTCGGCTGACGCGCTGCACTGGGCCTTTCCCGACGGCGCGGTTATCGAGTACGAACCGCAGAGCGGCGCGCTGCAGGCGAGCGGTATTCAAACCGCGCGCATCCAGGCGGCGACCCGCATCCTGCTCGACGCGCCTCTGGTGGAGTGCAGTGCAAAGCTGAAAACCGCCACGCTGGAGGTGACCGGCGGCGGCACGCTGCAGGGCAACGTGACCCACAGCGGCGGCAGCCTGAGCTCTAACGGCATCGTGGTGGATGCTCATCAGCATGGCGGCGTGAAGTCGGGCGGCGACCTTTCTGGAGGGCCGCAGTGATGGCCGAAAAATATATCGGTATGAGCCGCGACAGCGGTACGGCGCTGACGGAGCTGGAGCATATCCGACAGTCGGTGCGCGATATTTTGACCACGCCGCTCGGCTCCCGCGTGATGCGTCGCCGCTACGGCTCGCTGCTGTCGGCGCTGATCGACCAGCCGCAAAACCCGGCGCTGCGCCTGCAGATCATGTCCGCCTGCTATATGGCGCTGTTGCAGTGGGAGCCGCGCATTCAGCTGAGCGCTATCAGCTATGAGGCGTCGTATGACGGCGGCATGACGGTAGAGCTTACCGGCAGCCGCAGCGACACGACGCAAGCATTTACCCTGACCATTCCCGTGAGCTGAACCTATGGCAACCATTGACCTGAGCCAGCTGCCTGCGCCCGACGTGGTGGAGGCGCTGGATTATGAAACCCTGCTGGCCGAGCGCAAGGCGACGCTGATCTCTCTTTATCCAGCCGAGCAGCAGGCGGCGATAACCCGCACGCTGGCGCTGGAGTCGGAGCCGCTGGTGAAGCTGCTGCAGGAGAACGCCTATCGCGAGCTGATCCTGCGCCAGCGCATCAACGAGGCGGCCAAAGCCAATATGGTCGCCTGGGCGACCGGCGCCGATCTCGACCAGCTGGGCGCCAACAACGGCGTGACCCGGCTGACGCTGAGGGCGGCGGACAATAGCACGCTGCCGCCGACCGCGGCGGTGATGGAGAGCGACGACAACTTCCGCATGCGCATCGCCGCCGCGTTCGAAGGGCTGAGCGTGGCGGGGCCGAGCGGCGCCTACGAGTATCACGCCAAGAGCGCCGATGGACGTATCGCGGACGTCTCCGCCATCAGTCCGGCGCCGGCGGAGGTGACGATCACCGTGCTGAGCCGCGAAGGCGACGGCACCGCGCCTGCCGATCTGCTTACCATCGTGGCTAACGCGCTTAACGATGAGGATGTGCGTCCGGTGGCCGATCGCGTCCAGGTGCAGACGGCCACCATCGTCAGCTATCGCGTCGACGCGACGCTGTTTCTCTACCCCGGCCCGGAAGCGGAGCCGATCCGCGCCGCCGCCGAAGCGAAGCTGCTCGCCTTTATCAACGCCCAGTCGCGGCTGGGACGCGATATCCGCCAGTCGGCGCTCTACGCCGCGCTGCATGTGGAAGGCGTGCAGCGCGTCGAGCTGGCGCAGCCGACGGCCGATGTAGTGCTGGATAAAACCCAGGCCGCCTGGTGCAGCGGCTACAGCATCACGGTAGGAGGTTCCGATGAGTGATCGGCTGCTGCCGACCGGCTCCTCGCCGCTTGAGGTCGCCGCCGCCCAGGCGTGCGCCGATATCGAGGCGATGCCGGTGCCGCTGCGCCAGCTATGGAACGCGCAGACCTGTCCGGTGGCGCTGCTGCCTTATCTCGCCTGGGCCTGGTCGGTTGACCGCTGGGATAGCGGCTGGAGCGAGGCAACCAAACGCAACGTGGTGGCCGCCTCGGAGTTCGTGCACCGCCATAAAGGCACCATCGGTTCGCTGCGGCGCGTCGTTGAGCCGCTCGGCTATCTGATCCGCATTACCGAGTGGTGGAAAACCAACGAGGCGCCGGGCACCTTTCGCCTCGACGTCGGCGTGCTTGATACCGGCATTACCGAGGCGATGTACAACGAGCTGGAGCGGCTAATCGCCGATGCGAAGCCGTGCAGCCGGCATCTGATTGGGCTCTCAATCAATCTTGATTCGAGCGGCACGCTGCCGGTAGCGGCCGCCAGCTACAGCGGCGACCAGCTAACGGTTTACCCCTACACCCCTGAAATCATCACCGTGAACGGGCCAGGCTACACCGGCTCAGCGGTACATTTAATTGACCTGACGGAAGTGCGCACATGACAACGAAATATTATGCCCTGCTGACCAATCAGGGCGCGGCCAAGCTGGCGAACGCCACGGCGCTCGGCACTAAGCTGCAGATCACTGAAATGGCGGTAGGCGACGGCGGCGGCGCGCTGCCGACGCCGGACGCCTCGCAGACGAAGCTTATCGGCGAGAAACGCCGCGCGGCGCTGAATTCGCTCAGCGTTGATGCGGCCAATAGCAGCCAGATTATCGCCGAGCAGATTATCCCCGAAAATGAAGGCGGCTTCTGGATCCGCGAAATCGGCCTGTTTGACGCCGACGGCGTGATGATCGCCGTCGCCAACTGCGCCGAGACCTATAAGCCGCAGCTGCAGGAGGGCAGCGGCCGCACGCAGACGGTGCGCATGATTATCATCGTCAACAGCGCCGCGTCGGTGACGCTGAAGATCGACCCGTCGGTGGTGCTGGCGACGCGTCAGTATGTGGATGACAACATTATCGAGGCGAAGCAGTACGCGGATAAGGGCATCGCTGACCATGTCGCGGCGGCGAACCCGCATAAGCAGTATCTGCAGATTGCGAATGCGCTGGCGGAGGTGAAGAGTGCGGGGAAGGTGGCGGATTTGTTAGCCAATCTAGACTTAACTGACAAATTTACCGGTCGACTCTTACGTACTATTTTAATAAATACTTCAGGTAATTATACGCCCAGTCAGGATGCAAAAAAAATAGTTTGCAAAATGGCTGGGGCCGGAGGTAGTGGTGCCAGCAGCGTGACTGTTGATACGAATACATATTCTTCTGCTGGTGGCGGCGGCGGCGGAGGTGGTTATGTTGAGTTTGTAGTGGATTTAAGCAAATTCTCAGTCAAAAATATCCCAATCACCATAGGTCTAGGTGGCGGAAGCGTAGTTGGTAATATAGGAAATAGCGGAGGGACGACCTACTTTGGTAGTAATATTTACGCCTCTGGCGGAGGTAGTGGTGCTATTTCAACTCGTGCTCAAAAAGATTACTCAGCTGGTTCTAACTCTTCAATGATTATTGCTGGGGTTGCTGGAAGTGGCTTTTTCAAAGAGACCTCTACCGCTTATCAGTTAATCCATATAGCAAATGGAACGATGGGGGGATGGGGCTACTTAGGTACTATTGGTCAATTGGGAGGGGCTGGGGGAGCCAGTATGCTTTCTGGAAATACTAATTGTATAGGTAACATGGGTAACGGTATTGATGGCGCTAACTCAGGCTATGGGGCTGGCGGTAGCGGGACTTGTTGTTTTTATGATAGCGCCTCACCAAATAAAATTGCATATACAGCTAAACCTTCAGGCGCTGGGGCAAATGGTGTGGTAATTATTTATGAGTACGCATAATGAATAAAAAATACGCTGTAATAAAGTCTGGTACCTGTCTGGTAAATAATACTATTGTTGCACCTGAAGGATTTTCAATTGATGGTTATGATTTGATTTTATTAGATAAAGTTTCCGCACAGCCCGGGGCTTATTATAATCCAGATGACGGCTGCTTTTACGGTGACAGGGATTATCAAACAGATTATCGACAAATCACGTTAGGTAATTGATCGATCATTATACCTAATGCGGCCTCCCTGTTCAGGGGAGGCTTTTTTTATTTAATTTTTTTCCATGTTCATTCATCCCTCAGCAAACTCTAACCGCATGATTTCTCTCACCTGACCTGACAATCTGAACGCACCCTCAACACGGAGTGCATCAGATGTCTGATTATCATCACGGTGTACGCGTTGTCGAAATTAATGACGGCACGCGCACCATTTCTACCGTATCCACCGCCGTAGTCGGCCTGGTCTGCACCGCAGACGACGCAGACGCCACGGCTTTTCCACTCAACACCCCGGTGCTGCTGACCAACGTGCAGGCCGCTATCGCCAAAGCCGGCAGCAAAGGCACGCTGGCGGCGTCGCTGCAGGCGATTGCCGACCAGTCGAAACCGGTAACCGTCGTGGTGCGCGTCGCCGAAGGCGAAACCGAAGCGGAAACCATCTCTAACCTCATCGGCACCACCGATGAAAACGGTCAGTACACCGGCATGAAGGCGCTGCTCACCGCGCAGACGCAGCTCGACGTTAAGCCGCGCATCCTCGGCGTGCCGGGGCTCGATTCGCAGGAAGTGGCGACCGCGCTGGCGAGTATCGCGCAGCAGCTGCGCGCCTTCGCCTATGTCTCCGCCTGGAACTGCAAAACCATCAGCGAGGCGATGAACTACCGCAAAAACTTCAGCCAGCGCGAGCTGATGGTGATCTGGCCCGACTTCGTCGCCTGGAACACCGCGACCAACGCCGCCGAAACCGCCTATGCGACGGCGCGCGCCCTCGGCCTGCGCGCCAAAATCGACAGCGATACCGGCTGGCATAAAACCCTGTCGAACGTCGGCGTCAACGGCGTTACCGGCATCTCTTCATCGGTCTTCTGGGATCTGCAACAGAGCGGCACCGACGCCGATCTGCTGAACGAAGCCTGCGTCACCACGCTGATCCGCAAAGATGGCTTTCGCTTCTGGGGCAACCGCACCTGCAGCGACGATCCGCTGTTTGCGTTTGAAAACTACACCCGCACCGCGCAGGTGCTGGCCGACACCATGGCCGAAGCGCACATGTGGGCCAACGACAAGCCGCTGACGCCGGTGCTGGTGCGTGAAATTGTGGCAGGCATCAACGCCAAATTCCGCGAGCTGGTCAACGCGGGCTATCTGCTGGGCGCATCCGCCTGGTATGACGAAAGCGCTAACGACGTCTCTACCCTGAAGGCGGGCAAACTCTTTATCGACTACGACTACACGCCGGTGCCGCCGCTGGAAGATCTGACGCTGCGCCAGCGCATCACCGACACCTATCTGGCGAACTTCGCCGCATCCGTTAACAGCTGAGGAGCCGGATAAATGGCACTACCCCGCAAACTGAAAGGGCTGAACCTTTTCAACGATTCAAACAGTTATCAGGGCGTTGTCTCTTCCGTCACCCTGCCGAAACTTTCTCGCAAGCTGGACACCTATCGCGGCGGCGGCATGAACGGCGCGGCCTTTATCGATAACGGTCTGGACGATGACGCGCTCGATATGGAGTGGACCATCGCCGGTATGGACGACCTGGTGTTGACGCAGTGGGGCGGTTCCGCCGTGCCGCTGCGCTTCACCGGCTCCTACCAGCGTGACGACACCGGCGAAGAGATCGCGGTAGAGATTGAGGTGCGCGGCCGCCATCAGGCGTTCGACTTCGGCGAAGCCAAACAGGGCGAGGACACCGAAACCAAAATCACCACCAAAAACACCTACTTCAAACTCACCTGGAACGGTAAAGAGCTGATTGAGATCGACACCGTCAACATGGTCGAGAAGGTGAACGGCGACGATCGCCTGGCGCAGCGCCGTAAAAATCTCGGCCTGGCTTAACCCTGACGCCAGCGCCCGGCGCTGGCTTTTTTATCTGTATGGGAGAGAAGCATGGAACAAAAAGAGAATATCGTTGAACTGGAAACTCCGCTAAAACGCGGCGACGCCACGATCGCGCAGGTTGAGCTGATTAGGCCGAGCGCCGGTTCGCTGCGCGGCGTGCGCCTCGCCGATCTGGCATCAAGCGACGTCGATGCGCTGCTGACGGTGCTGCCGCGTATCACGCTGCCTGCGCTGACCAAAGCGGAGTGCAACAGCCTTGACCCGGTAGATCTCATCGCGCTCGGCGGTAAGGTGATCGGTTTTTTGCAGTCGAAGTCGGCAGCGTCGACTGGCCTGGCGGACTGACGGTCAACGATCTGATGGCTGATATCGCCGCCATTTTTCACTGGCCCCTTTCTGAAATGAACGACCTGCCGCTGGCCGACCTGCTCGACTGGCGGCATAAAGCCCTGATCCGCAGCGGAGCAAATACGGATGAGTGAAGACCTCAAACTGCAGGCGCTGCTGAAGGCGGTTAATCAGGCGCTGCGCCCGCTACAGAGCCTCCAGAACGAAACGCAAAACGTCGCCGGTTCCATTGCCGATACGCAGCAAAGCCTGGCGGCGCTACAGGCGCAGTCGGCGAAAATCGACGGCTTTCGCGCCGCCCGCCGCCAGCTGAGCGACACGCAGCAGCAGCTTAAACAGGCGAAAGATGAAACGGCGGCGCTGGCGCTGGCAATGCGCAATAGCAGCCAGCCAGCAGAGCAGCAGAGCCGCGCGCTGGAGAAGGCGCGTCAGCATACCGCCGCGCTGCAAAGCCAGGCGCAGAGCCTGCGTCTGGCCGTGCAGCAGCAGCGCGCGAGCCTGAACGAGGCGGGCATCTCCACGCGCAGCCTGAGCAGCGAGCAGCTGCGGCTGAAAGCGGCCGCGGCGCAGACCAGCCAGCACCTTAGCGGTCAGCAGCAGCAGCTACAGCGGCTGAACCAGCAGCAGGAGCGGCAAAACCAGACGGCGGAGCGCTACCGTAAAGGGCAGGCGCTGGCGGGCCAGATCCGCAGCGGCGGCGCAGCAGCGCTCGGCCTGGCGAAAACGGGCTTTACCGCCGGCGCCGCGCTGCTGCGTCCCGGCTACGAGCTGGCGCGCGCCGATGCCGCGCTGCAGGCCAAAACCGGCCTGCAGAAAGGATCGCCGCAGGCCGTCGCGCTGGATAAACAGACGCGCAGCCTCAGCGTGCAGACCGGCGTTCCGGCGCAGGCGGTGGCGCAGACCCAGCTCGATATCGCCCGGGCGGGCGGCTCGGTCGACGACATCGCCTCCGCGACGCCGGTGGCGCTGAACATGGCGCAGGTCAACAGCCACTCGGCGGCGGATAACGCCGGTCTGCTGATGGACGCGAAAAGCGCGTTCGGCCTCGACAGCGGCGACATCGCCCACCTCGGCGATGTGCTTAACGCCACCCTCGACCAGACCGGCATGAAGTTTGAGGATCTGAGCAGCGCGCTGAGCAGCGTCGCGCCGGTGGCGAAAAGTGCCGGCGTCGGCGTTGAGCAGGCCTCCGCCATGCTGGGGCTGCTGGCGCAAAATCACGTTACCGGCGCGGCAGCGGGCGAAGAGGTCGGCGCGATCCTGACGCGACTGCAGACGCGCGACGGCGAGGGCGCTATCGCCGCGCTTGGTGTACGCACCCGTGAACAAAACGGCGACGCGCGGCCAATCCTGCCGATCCTGAAAGATATTCAGGCCGCGTTCGCCAGTAAGGGGATGGACGCGGCGCAGCAGACCGACGCGCTGAAGAGCATCGTAGGCGCGAAGGCGGCCTCGTCAGCCTCGCTGCTGACGCGGGGCGCCGCCAGCGGCGAGCTGGAGACGCTCACCGCCTCGGTACAGCACGCCGACGGCGGGACGGCGCGCATGGCGCAGGCGCAGCAGAACAGCCTCGGCGGGGATCTGCAAAAGCTGGATGCCTCGAAGGCGGCTATCGGCGTCGACCTTTTTGCGCCGCTCGACGGCCCGCTGCGCACGCTGACGCAGGAGGCGACGCAGTTTCTGCAGACCATCGACCAGTGGCTGCAGGATAACCCGGCGCTGGCGAGCGGCATCGCAACGGCGGCGGCGGTGGCGCTGACCTTTGTCGGCGCGCTGGGCGCTATCGGCATGGCGGTCTGGCCGGTGGTCAGCGGCGTCGGCGCCATTATGGCCGGCGTCGAGATCCTCGGCGGCCTGTTCACCGTGGTGGGCGGCGCGATCGTCACCGCCATCGGCGCCATCACGCTGCCGGTTGCGGCCATCGTCGCGGCCATCGTCGGCGGCGCGCTGCTGATCCGTCAGTACTGGGAGCCCATCAGCGCCTTTATTAGCGGCGTCGCGCAGGGGTTCTCCGCGGCGATGGGGCCGATCGGCGACGCCTTTGCGCCGCTGCAGCCGGTGTTCGCCTGGGTGACGGACAAGATTAAGTCGGTATGGAACGGCTTTACCCAGCTGCTGGAGCCGGTGAAAGCGACGCAGGAGCAGCTGGCCGCCGCCGGCGATATGGGGAAAAGCTTCGGCAATATGCTCGCCGAGGCGCTGAAGCTTCCCGGCCACGCGCTGGACCAGCTCACCAGCGGCATCGACTGGGTGCTAAACAAGCTCGGCATCGCCAGCAGTAAAAGCAAAGCGTTGAAGGCGGATCTGCCGCCAGATGCGGCGTCCGTCGAGAACGCTGCCGCCAGCGGACTGCAAAGTAACCTGATGACCGGCGGCCCGAGCTACCGGCCGGTGGTGGCGCCCACCGCAGGCAGCATGACGCAGCAGAACGCTTACACCAGCAATATCACGGTGAATGCGCCAGCCGGCATGGATGCTCATGAGATTGGACGGGTAGTGCAGCAGCATTTAGATCAACAGCAGTTTGAGCAGCAAAACCGGCAGCGCAGCGCCATGACAGGAGGATTTTATCCATGATGATGATCTACGGCATGCTGCCCTTTATGCGGCAGACGCTGCCCTATAACCAGCTGATACACAGCAGCGGCTGGAACTGGGTCAGCAACAGCCGCGTCGGCAGGCGCCCCGCAGCGCAGTTTACCGGCAAAGGCAGCGACAAAATCTCCCTGAGCGGCGAGCTGCGCCCGGAGCTGACCGGCGGCCCGGTTAAGGCGCAGGCGTTTCAGCTGCTGGCTGACGAAGGGCGCGCCTGGCCGCTGATCGGCGGCGACGGCACCATCTACGGCATGTATGTCATCGAGAGCTTTAAGACCACGCACAGCGACTTCTACGCCGACGGCAGCGCGCGCGTGATTGCCTTTACCCTCGACCTGCTGCGCGTCGACGAGTCGCTGGTCTCGATGTTCGGCGACCTGAAAGCGCAGGGCAGCGCGCTGTGGGCGAAGGCGGAAGCGGCGGCAGGCAATCTCTCTTCAGGCATTACGGCGGGAGGCTTCTCACTGTGAGTGAACTCGGCGCGATGGCGATTAAGGCGGGCAGCCGGCCGGCGCCCGATTTTATGCTGTGGATCGGCAGCAAAGATGTGACGCCCAATCTGCGCGATCGGCTGATCTCGCTGACGCTTACCGATAATCGCGGCTTCGAAGCGGATACGCTGAACCTTGCTCTGGACGACAGCGACGGCCTGCTGCAGCTGCCGCAGCGCGGCACAGTCGTGTCGCTGTTCCTGGGCTGGGTTGGCCAGCTGCACAACAAGGGCGACTTTACGGTCGATCAGGTGAGCCACGGCGGCGCGCCCGATGTGCTGACCATTGTGGCGCGCAGCGTCGATTTTCGCGGGGAGCTGGGCAAGGCGCGCGACCTCTCTTACCACGACGCCACGCTGGGCAGCATCGTGACGCAGATAGCCCAGCGCTGCGGGCTGATTTTGCAGATGGCGGACGGGTTCGCCGGGATCAAGATCGATCATATCGATCAGACCCACGAAACCGATCCCAGCTTCGTTACTCGACTGGCGCAACGCTACGGCGCGGTCGCGGCGATCAAAGCGGGGCGGCTGCTTTTTTTGCGGCCCGGCAGCGGCCAGTTAGCCAGCGGCGGCGCGATACCCACGGTGACGCTGACGCGCCAGGATGGCGATAAACATAATTTTACTGTTGCCGATCGCACCACTTATAGCGGCGTGCAGGCACGATGGCTCTCAACAAAAGAGGCGAAAACGCATGTAGTGCAGATGCAGCGCAAGGCAAAGGCCACGAACGATGCTGCGGTTGCTCATCCTGATGCGCAAAGCGCGCCGCGGCTAACGGGTCAGCAGGAAGGAGATTATCTTTCCGGCGCGAAAGAGAGCCTGCTGGTGCTGCCGGACGTTTTTAGCAGCGAAGAGGCGGCGATGCAGGCGGCGCAGGCGAAGTGGAACGAGGTACAGCGCGGCGCGGCTCACTTTACCTTTCAGCTGGCAAGCGGGCGCGCGGATCTCTATCCTGAAACCCCGGTCAGGGTCAGCGGCTTTAAAGCGGTGATTGACGCCAGCGCCTGGGTGATCAGCAAGGTGACGCATAATCTGACTGTTAATAGCGGATTTATCACCACGCTGGAGCTGGAGAACGACATCACGGATGTGGAATATGAGAGAGTTTACTAACTAATAGTTAATTAATTTGCTTTTTGTGAGTTATCTGCGCGATAATAACCGCGTCAACTACTGAGGAACTCACAAATGATGCATTGTCCGCTGTGTCAGAGCGCTGCCCACACGCGCAGTAGCCGTTACATCTCTAACGAGACCAAAGAGCGCTACAACCAGTGCCAGAACATCAACTGCAGCTGCACCTTTAAGACGCACGAGAGCGTGACCGGCATGATCGT
>Ga0153961_1000063_pt1 | contig 47561 bp, 42 predicted proteins | sample TSFL045MetaG_FD_104748 | JGI IMG/M metagenome (GOLD analysis project Ga0153961, IMG submission 104748) | Attine ant fungus gardens microbial communities from Florida, USA - TSFL045 MetaG | ecosystem: Host-associated > Fungi > Mycelium > Unclassified | place: USA: Florida, Withalacochee...
CTCTGCTGCCAGCCCGTTCGCGCAGCGAACAATGCCCAGCATCAGCTCTGCTGCCAGCCCGTTCGCGCAGCGAACAATTCACAGCATCAGCTCTGCTGCCAGCCCGTTCGCGCAGCGAACAATCCCCAGCATCAGCTCTGCTGCCAGCCCGTTCGCGCAGCGAACAAACCTCCCCGAGCCAGCGGCGATACACCTACCGGAAAGGCGGCTCATTAAACGTCCGCAGCTTACGCGAATGCAGCTTATCGCCCTCGGCGCGCAGCAGCTCAACCGCATGGATACCAATCTGCAGATGCTCTGAAATCGCCCCCTCATAGAAGCGGTTCGCCTGACCAGGCAGTTTGATCTCGCCGTGCAGCGGCTTGTCGGAGACGCACAGCAGCGTGCCGTACGGCACCCGGAAACGATACCCCTGCGCGGCAATGGTGGCGCTCTCCATATCGACCGCTACCGCACGGCTCAGGTTAAAGCGCAGGGCCGACGCGGAGTAGCGCAACTCCCAGTTGCGATCGTCGGTGGTCACCACGGTGCCGGTACGCAGGCGCTGCTTCACCTCTTCGCCTGGCATGCCGCTTACCGATTTGGTGGCGTCATACAGTGCGCGCTGCACTTCGGCAATACTTGGCACCGGGATGTCTGGCGGAAGCACGCTGTCGAGTACGTGATCGTCACGCAGATAGGCGTGGGCCAGCACATAATCACCAATCCGCTGGCTCTCGCGCAGACCGCCGCAGTGGCCAATCATCAGCCAGGCGTGCGGACGCATCACCGCCAGGTGATCGCAGATGGTTTTGGCATTCGACGGGCCGACACCGATATTAATCAGCGTGATGCCGCGACGATTAGGTGAGGTGAGATGCCAGGCAGGCATCTGATGCTTCTTCCACGCCAGATCAGAAAGCATCGACTCGCTGTTGGCAGTGTCGGCCGTCAGCACCACGTCACCCGCACAGGCCAAACTGTCGTAAGGGGTATTGGGATTGCGCACCTGCTCAATTGCCCAACGCACGAACTCATCCACATAACGGGTGTAGTTGGTGAACAGCACAAACGGCTGGAAATGCTCTACGCTGGTGCCGGTGTAGTGACGCAGGCGGGCCAGCGAAAAGTCGGTGCGCAGCGCGTCGAAGTGCGACAGCGGGAATTTGGCGTCGGCGTGGAACAGACCATCGGTGGTCTCATCGCCAATCTGTGACAGCTCGGTGGTCGGAAAATGGCGCGCAATACCGGCGCTCATGGTGCGATCCAGCGACAGATCGGAACCGTCGATCACGTAAGGATAGGGGATCTCCTGGCTGGACGGCACCACGTCGATCTCCAGCTGATACTCCTTTTCCAGCATCGCCAGCTGTTCTGAAATATAGTGGCGCAGTAATGCCGGACGGGTAACGGTAGTGCTGTAACTGCCGGTATGGGTAAAGCGGCCCCAGGCACGCGTGCGGTTCTGCTGCGGACCTTCACCGTGCCAGGTGATGCGCAGCTCCGGGTAAACAAAGAGTCCCTTTTCCCGTTCCGCGGCATCGGGCAGCGTTCCGTTTTCGGTAAACACTTTAATCGCCGCACGCAGCGCATCAACGGCACCATCGTACAGGCGTTCAAGTTCATCCAGCGCCTGCTGGCTGGTCAGGTTTTTCCGTAGTGTCGGCATGGTTTCTCCTTCCATTTTTTTCCGCAATTTGCCCCAAGCTTAGCGGGTTTGTTGCAGAGATTGGTGAAGAATCTGTGATCGCCTTTTTTTTGCGCTAACGACGCGCGTAATCTGAGCAGTGCGGCATTGAGCCGCAACGCGCATCACAAAAATCTGTTAAGGAAATCTGTATGATTGAAAAAGGCGATACTGCCGTGTCTGTTGCGCTCAAAATGATAAAGGAGAGGCAGCGCAGCCAGTGGCACCGTGATGACAGCTGATCGTAACGTCCCGGAAATAATCAGGTTTGCTACAGCGGTCAGCCTGGCGGGGCAGAATCTGCCGAATCTGAACTAAAAAGTTTGTAACCATGATTAATTTGTCCCGGAAAGACTTTGCATATTTCTCTGCCCACTATCATCATTAGATCTCGTCAGTCTCTTCTGATTTGGTAATCCTTTGCAAAATCCCGGCGTAGCAGTGATGCAGGCGATTAAGCGCACGGCGTGGTACCCGAAGCGCCGCTCTTATCGCACGCTCTACTGGCGTGAAATATCGCCATTAGCAGTGCCTATCTTCTTCGAGAACGCCTGTGTGCTGTTGATGGGCGTACTGAGCACCTTCCTGGTCAGCTGGCTGGGCAAAGAGGCGATGGCGGGCGTTGGCCTGGCCGACAGCTTCAACATGGTGATCATCTCGTTCTTTGCGGCTATCGATCTCGGCACCACTGTGGTGGTGGCGTTCAGCCTGGCAAAACGCAACGGCAAGCGCGCCCGCGCCGCCACGCGTCAATCGCTGGCCATGATGACGATACTTGCCTTTGTGCTGGTGATCGCCATTGAGTTCTGGGGCCATCTGATTATCGATGCGATTGCGGGAGCGGCTGAACCCAAAGTTAAAGCGCTGGCGCTGAGCTATCTGCAGACCTCTGCCTGGAGCTACCCGGCGGCTGCTATCACGCTGATCGGCAGCGGGGCGCTGCGTGGCGCGGGTAACACTAAAATCCCGATGCTGATTAACGGCGGCATGAACATCCTCAATATCATCATCAGTAGTGTGCTGATCTATGGCTGCTTCTCGTGGGACGGTTTAGGGTTTATCGGTGCCGGACTGGGTCTGACCATCACCCGTTATATCGGGGCGATCGCGGTGATTTATGTGCTGATGATCGGCTTTAACGCCTCGCTGAAAATCACACTGTCGAGCTATTTCCGGCGCTGGAACAGCAGCATTCTGATGGAAGTTTTAGGTATAGGCGTCCCTGCCAGTATTGAGTCGGTGCTGTTCAACGGCGGTAAATTGCTGACCCAGGTGTTTGTGGCAGGCATGGGCACCAGTGAGATTGCGGGTAACTTTATCGCGTTCTCGGTCGCGTCACTGATCAACCTGCCGGGCAACGCGCTGGGTTCAGCCTCAACCATCATCACCGGTACCCGTCTGGGCAAAAATCAGGTTTTCCAGGCGGAGCGTCAGGTGCGGCATGTTTTCTGGCTGGCGACGGCGTGCCTGAGCGCGATAGCGCTGCTGACGGTGCCGCTGGCCGGGTTGCTGGCGCGGTTCTATACCAGCGACCCGGAAGTCATCAGCGTAACGAAACATCTGCTCTGGCTGAACGCGCTGTTTATGCCGCTATGGGCCGCGTCATGGGTGCTGCCGGCGGGACTTAAAGGCGCACGCGATGCGCGCTATACCATGTATGTGTCGATGTTCAGCATGTGGTGCGCGCGCGTGGTGGTCGGTTATCTGCTGGGCATTCAGCTTGGCATGGGCGTCACGGGCGTCTGGCTGGGGATGTTCCTTGACTGGACGGTGCGTGGCATCTTTTTCTGGTGGCGACTTAACAGCGGCAAGTGGCTTAACCGCTACTATAAAATGATCGCGAAAACCGGGTAGCAGCATGTATATGCCTTCTCCTTTCACCGGGGGAAGGCGTCACCTCTCAGACCTCGCCTTTAAAAATAACATCTCCGTCACATCTCCAGGCTTTCAGATATAATTTCAGTCAGTTGCACAAAGCCAGTCTTATCAGACAGGGTTAGCGTGATTCCTGCTGCGCATTGACGCAGACACTACTTATCAAGGTGACCCTATGATCCGTCTGAAAACGGCGCTGGCACTTCTGCCGCTGCTGTGTAGCACCCCGCTGTGGGCGACAACCTTTGTTTATGTGTCGAATGCCGAATCCGGCACGGTATCCCGCTATCAGCTCAGCGAGGCGAATGGCAGCCTGCAATGGCGGGGCGATACGCCCGCCGGGAAAAAGATTATGCCGCTGGCGGCCAGCCCGGATGGTAAACATCTCTATGGTGCGCTGCGCTCACGGCCTTACGCAATCATCAGCTGGCGCGTCACCCGTCCACACGGTGATCTGCAGAAACTGGCGGTGACGCCGGTTACGGCCAGCTTTCCCTGGATCACTACCGATAAGCGCGGGCGCTACCTGCTGGCCGCGTCCTATGACAGCGATATCGTCACCAGCAACCGGATTGATGACAAAGGCATTGTGACGACCCAGGTTACGGGCGAAGTGAAAACCGGGCCGCATGCCCATTCGGTGATCACTGACGTCACCAATCACTCGCTCTACGTTGGCAACCTTGGCGCGGATCGGGTGCTGCAATATGCCTTCGCCAGTGACGGGGGCATTACTTCACTGGGAACGGGATTTGTTCAGGGCGAGAAGAACAGCGGCGCACGGCATTCCGTGATTTCGCCAGATAATCGCTTCCTCTATAACCTTGCTGAGATGAGCGGCACCATTACGCAGTTCCGGCGTGCGGACGATGGTACGCTGACGCCATTGAAAAGCTGGCCCAACGCGGTGGCGAAGAAATATAACCTGCAGCATGGCGAGCAACGTCCTGCGGGTTACAGCGATCCGACGCCGCGCATCTGGGCGGCAGACATTAAAATCACGCCGGATGGGGAATTTATCTATGTGACCGAGCGCACCTCCAGCACCGTCAGCGGCTATCGGGTCCATAAGCAGTCGGGTGAGTTAACACTCATCGGCAGCTGGCCGGTTGAAAAACAGCCGCGCAGTATCGCAATTGATGCGCAGGGGAAATGGCTGATCGTCAGCGGAGAGAAGAGTGCGGTGATTGGCAGCTACGCCATCGATCCCGCCAGCGGCGAACTGAAACGCGTTGCTGAAGCGCCAGCCGGTAAAGGTGCGAACTGGGTGACGCTGATAACGCAGTAGCAATAAATGTTTTGAGCAGCCGGTGTCTGGCGGCGGCGGCTGATGGGCCTGACAAGGCGCGTTATACCATTTTCGGCATAAGCAGCGCAGAAATATTTGGTTCTGATCGGGCGCATAAGCGGGTTTACTCAGGGCATCAACTGATGCGGAGATCCCGAGATGAAACAGAAACTGATAGCCTGGTTTGAACAGCTGCTGAGCGGCCCTGTGGCGAGTGAGCGTGTGCATGATATTAACGTCGAACTACTGCTGCCACTGAGCCAGCTGTATGGACTGGAATATTATCCGGCAGTGCATCGTTACCATGAAAAATAACGATTGTTGTGTGTTATCCGGTTAAAGGCCCGCTACTTTGCGGGCCTTTTTGCGTTTTAAGGCAGAGTGTCATCTGAACTCTCATGTCTGAACATGAAGATATCGCCATCACTGCGTTTAAACCTGTTAATACCTCCGTTCTGCTATAAGAAACAACAATCCTGCGCGAATAAACAGTTATGCATGCAGGACAATACTTTCATTCCTTTAACAATCAAAAAGAGCTGCATCCTGCAAAAGTTGCAGGGCAGTTGTGAATTTGATTTAAGGATTAATTATTTACCGATAATTTCACTTTTTTCGCAATTACATATTTTTTTAAGTCAATAAGGAACTTCTGATTGTTAAGGTGGTAGTCTGCACGCCTGTCCTTACACAAAACTTACAATAAGTGCCGTTAATACTTCGATGAAAATGCCTCAGACAAGGAAGTGGCTGGTTTTCGGAGCCAGTTTGTTTATCAGCAATCTCATGGCTGCGCCGGTTACGCCCGGTGACCTTGACCTTATTCAGAATCAGCAGCAGCAGCGTCTGCAACAGGATCAGCAGCAGCGCGAGGCGTTAACGCAGGCGCATCAGGTTGAGCTGCAACAATCAGTGCCAGTTCCTGCTCATGGTCCCTGCTTCGATATCCGCCAGATTACCCTGCAACAGGCCACGTTAATTACGCCAGATAAGCAGGCGAAACTTGTCGCGCCTTATATCAATCAGTGTCTGAGTCTGGCGCGCATTAATCAGCTGGTGCGCGTGATATCAGAATGGTATGTCCAGCGCGGCTATATCACCAGCCGGGCCTTCCTGACAGAACAGAACCTGTCTCACGGGATTTTAACGATTACCGTGCTTGAGGGAAGGCTGGAAGAAATTCGGTTGCAGGGTGACCGTTCACGTCAGTTGAAAATGGCATTCCCGACCGGTGCCGGTCGCATTTTAAATTTACGCGACATTGAACAGGGTATGGAACAGATAAACCGGCTGCGTACCACACCGGTTCAGATTGAAATCATCCCGTCAGCTAAGCCCGGTTATTCCATTGTCAATCTGACCAGCACCCCTGAATTCCCGCTGACGCTGGGGCTGAATATGGACAACAGCGGCCAGCGAACGACAGGCACTGGTCAGCTTTCCGCCTCGCTGGTGGGTAATGACCTGCTGGGTATTGCCGATCGCTGGTTTGTCAGCGGTGGTCGCAGCAGTGCGTTCAGCGACTGGCGCGATGCGCAAAATTTCCAGGCGGGCGTCAGCGTGCCTTATGGCTATGGGCTGCTGGATTACAGCTATAGCTGGAGCAATTATCACAGCCGCTTTAACGCCAATAATTTCGACTGGTATAGCAACGGCGATAACATCTCTAATCGTCTCAGCGGCTCGTGGGTGCTGTTCCGCAACGGGCAAATCAAAACCGGCGTTCAGCTCGGGCTGAGCCACTATGTCAGCCACAACTGGCTGAACCAGACGCTGTTGCAAAGCAGCAGCCGCAAACTGACCAGTCTGCAGATCGGCTTTAACCACACACAAAAAGTCGCAGGCGGGGTGGCCACGCTTAACCCGATGCTGAGTCGCGGGATGCCCTGGTTTGATGCCGAAAGCGACAGCGGTAAAAATGACGCTATCCCCAAAGCTCAATTCCGCAAATGGAGTATCAGCAGCAGCTATCAGCGGCCGGTGACGCAGAAAATGTGGTGGCTGAGTAGTCTGTACGCCCAGTGGTCGCCCGATCGGCTTTATGGCAGCGAACGTCTGACGATGGGTGGAGAGAACTCGGTTCGGGGTTACAAAGAACAATACCTTTCCGGCGATGTTGGCGGCTACCTGCGCAACGAACTCAACTACACGCTGTTTACCCTGCCAGCCATTGGCGAGGTCAGTACCACGCTGGCGCTGGATGGTGGATGGCTTCAGAGCGACAAACAGGATCGCTACGCCGCTGGCACATTGTGGGGCAGCTCGCTCGGACTGGGTACCCGAAATGCGCATGTCTCCACTCAGCTGTCGCTGGGCATTCCTGTCAGCTATCCCGATTACCTTGCGCCTGATCGCCTCAGTGTGTACGCGCGTATTGGACTCGTTTTTTAAATAAAGGCCCCGATTATGGATGATCAATTAACGCTTTCACTGCCGCGTCGTCTGCTGAGCTATCTCATCTGCTCACTGATCGCTTTTCAGCCCCTGCTGCCTGCCTTCTCGGCTGTGATTACGCCTGCAACACAGGGTACCCAGGTCGATGCCGCCGGTAATGGCGTGCCGGTTATCAATATCGCGACGCCAAATGCGTCAGGTCTGTCGCACAACCAGTATCAGAATTACAACGTCGGCCAGGAAGGGCTGATCCTGAATAACGCGACCGACCGGTTAACGCAGACGCAACTCGGTGGACTCATCCAGAACAACCCGAATCTGAAAGCGGGACAGGAAGCCCGGGCAATCATTAACGAGGTGGTCGGGGCCAACCGTTCACAGCTTCAGGGTTACACCGAAGTGGCGGGTAAAGCGGCGAACGTCATGGTTGCCAACCCCTACGGCATCACCTGCAACGGCTGCGGCTTTATTAATACGCCAAACGTGACGCTCACCACCGGTAAGCCGCAGCTGGATACACAGGGCAATCTGCAGTCGCTGGACGTGACCAAAGGTGCCATCAGCATTGAGGGTAAAGGGCTGGATGGCAGCCAGGCCGAGGCGGTTTCGATCATCGCGCGCGCAACAGAAATCAACGCGGGCATTCATGCCAGGGATCTCAATATAACGCTGGGCACAAACCGGGTTGGCGCAGATGGCAGCGTGACACCCATTGCGGACGAGGGTGCTGCGCCCTCCGTCGCCGTCGATACCGGTGCGCTGGGTGGCATGTACGCCAACCGCATTCATCTGGTCTCCAGCGAAAACGGCGTCGGCGTCAATCTCGGCAATCTGAATGCCCGGCAGGGCGATATGGTGCTGGATGCGCAGGGTCGCTTAAGCATCAACAATAGCCTGACCAGCGGCACGCTGACGGCAAAAGGCAGCAGTATCGCCCTGCAGGGAGAACATAAAGCTGGGGGCAACGTCGCGCTGACAGCGCAGCAGGATATTGCTTTAACGGGCGCAAAACTGGGTAGCGACACGGCCCTCGACCTTAACAGTCAGGGCCAGATAACGCTTAAAGGCAGCAGCCTGACGGCAGGCCAGACTGCCCGTCTCAGCGGCCACGCTCTGGATATTGATAACAGCAGCAGCGGCAATGCGGCAGACGCGATGCAACTCTCTGCCACCGCGCGGTTACAGAATAGCGGTCAGCTCACCGCCGCTAAAAAACTTGATCTTCAGGCCGCGCAGATCGTCAACAGTGGCAGCCTGATTAGTCAGGGTGACCTGCAGGTTCGCACCAGCACGCTGCAGCAGCAGGGTATGTTACTGGCCCAGGGTAATAACAGCGTTGTTGCCGGACAGCTCAGCAATGACGGTGAGATCAGTGGCAGCAGCCTGAACGTCCAAAGTGGTGCAATCAATAACGGGGGCAAGCTGTTAAGCACTGGCGATGCGCTGATTACTACAGACAGCATGCAGCAGCGCGGCACTCTTTCAGCCAGCAACACTAACCAGCTTAACGTTACCGGCACGCTGAACAACAGCGGTGAAGTAAGCGGGAGCAGTCTGAAGATCCACAGTGGAGCGCTGCTGAACAGCGGGAATATGCTGGGCAGTCAGCAGACAGATATTACCTCTGGCATCCTGCAGCAGGATGGAACGCTCTCATCCCAGGGCAGACTGCAGCTGAAAGTTGTCGATCGGTTAAGTAACAGCGGTGAACTGAGCGGAAACAGCCTGGATATAACCAGCGGCACGCTGGACAACAGCGGAAAAATGATCAGCAGCGGCGATGCCCTGCTCACCGCTAATCGTCTGAATCAGAACGGCACGCTCTCCGCGCAGGGGAATGCATCGCTTAATATCGCTGACACCTTCAGCAACAGCGGCAATATGGTCAGTCAGCGCCTGCAAATTGATGCCCCGACACTGATTAACAGCGGCGAGGTGATGAGTCATGGCGATGTTGTGATGAACGCCGATACGCTGCAGCAAAACGGCTCGCTCACGGCCCGGGGTGACGCGCAGCTGACCGCCCGTGGCCGGCTGGAAAATCAGGGCGCCATCAGCAGTCAGAACGCCCTGATCCTGAACAGCGCGCAGCTGCGCAATACAGGTTCATTAACTGCACCCAATCTGACTCTCACCGCCGGGCAAATCACGAATAGCGGCCTGCTGCAGGGCACTAAGCTGCTCTCCTTCCATACCGGTCAGCTGGATAACCTGGCTGCGGGTACGATCAGCTCTGACAACGACTTTGCCCTTGCGCTGCCGCAGCTCAATAACAGCGGATTGATCACCAGCGGCAAAACACTGACTGTCACAGGCGACCGGCTGAACAACAGCGGAGAGATCAACGCTGCCAGCCTGAGCACCACACTCAAAAACTTACATAATCAGCAGGGCGGTACATTGCTGGCAGATGATCAGCTCCGGTTGCAGGGCGATGCGCTGATCAATCAGGGAATGATGGCTGCCGGCACGCTGAACAGTGATGTCAGTCAGATCACTAACAGCGGAACGGTTCAGGGCGACAAGGCTTTATCGTTGCAGGGCAACACGTTAACCAACAACGGCACGCTGCTGAGCGCAGGCCAGCTCGGGGTGAAACAGCAGACGCTGGAGAACAGCGGACTGATGCAGGGCAAGCAGCTGACAGTGAATGCTGACCGCTGGCAGAACAGCGGCAATGCCCTGAGTGAGACTGACGCCGATCTGCAGAGCGATACACTGGTCAATAGCGGCAAAATTCTGGGGCAGCAGGGCATCACACTGAAATCTGACCACACCGATAACAGCGGCTGGCTGATTGCGCAGGCGCTGACGCTGCGCGGCGATATGATCAACAGCGGCCTGATTCAGGGAAATCAAAAGATTACGCTGCAGGGCAGCCAGCTGGACAATCAGCAGGGCGGCCAGTTGCTCAGTGACGGCACGCTGGACGGTGACGTTGTTGCTTTGAATAACCACGGCGCAATGCAGGCCGGGGAGATGACATTAAACGCGGGGACGTTGCAGAACGACGGCACCGTTCTTACCGGAAAAGCATTCACCGCTGTGATTAACGGTGCGCTGACCAACAGCGGCAGTCTGCTTAGCCAGCAGCAGATGAATCTGCAGGCAGCAGAGATTGATAATCAGGGCAAGCTGGCGGCGGATAACCTCAGCCTGCATGCGCCAGTGCTCAGCAACGCCGGACTGCTGCAGGGCAACAGCACGTTGCTGTTGGATCATCAGCAACTGCATAACCTCAATGGCGCGCAGTTGATCGCCGGAGGACCGCTGACGCTGACCTTAGATCAGCTGGATAACGCCGGGCTGCTGCAGGTTAACGGTAAGCTTGCGGTCAACGGCAACCGTCTCAACAACAGTGGACGCCTGTTGAGTGACAACCTCACTCTTCAGATTGGCGATACGCTGATGAACAGCGGGACGGGGCAGATCGTGACCGGTCAGCAGGCCGATCTGCAGGCACAAACTCTCAGTAACAGCGGTCAGATTGCGGCACAGCAACTTAGCGCCAGCGGCAATACGCTGGAAAACGGTGGGCTGCTACAGGGCGACGCGCTGCTGGATCTCGGATTTGCTCAGAACCTCAACCACAACAATGGGCAACTGCTGAGCGGCGATCGGCTGATCGTCAGCGGTGGCAGTGCGACCAATGATGGCAGCTGGCAGGGTCAGCAACTCGACGTCACGCTGGATTCACTTACCAATCGCGGCAGCATCAATGGCATCAGCGCCTTGCGCGCTGACATCACCAGCTATCTGATCAACAGTGGCTCGCTGGTCAGTCTGGGAGAAAGCGACCTGAACGCCAGCACGCTGCGCAACAGCGGCAAAGTGATGGCGAACCGGCTGGGGCTTCAAACCACCAGCCTGAACAACGACGGTCTGTTACAGGGCAATACGGTGCTGACTGCTCAGGCTGATAACATCACGCAATCTGCCGGTGGCAAAACGCTGAGCGGCGGAACACTGACTCTCAATGCAGGCCAGATCAACACCCAGGGGCTGCTGCAGGGCGAGCAGGCAACGATCATTGCGGATAACTGGCTGCATCAGGGATCGCTGCTGGGCAGCAAAGATCTGAACGTCAGCATCAGCAATGAACTGCATAACACCGGCTCTCTGCTGAGTCAGGACAAAGCCCAGGTTGCGGCTGGCACGCTGAACAACAGCGGCTCACTGCTCAGTGAAGGGGCGATGATGCTAAACGGTGCCGCGCTGAATAACAGCGGATCGGTGCAGGGTAAAACTCTGACTATCACTCCCGGCAGTGTCATTAATCAGGGCAGCCTGATTGGGTTGCAGGCATTAACGTTTGCGGCAATGCCTCAGGTGAGCGGGCGAATGCTGCTCAGGGCGCTGGCCGCGCCAGCACGTCAGCTGATCAATAATCAGGGCGGATCGCTGCTGACGCAGGGCACGCTGAACATCAGCGGCGATGACGTTGTGAATAACGGCAGCTGGCAGGGTCAGCAGATCCTGCTGAATGCACGGCAACTGACCAATAATGGCGCGATCCAGAGTGCGGATGCGCTGCAACTGATTCTGGCGGACCACCTTGCTGCGGGCGCGGGCAGCAAAATTTCAGCGAATGGCACGGCGGCGCTACAGGCGCTGACGCTGACTAATCAGGGCGAATGGATTGCCAGAAACCTGACGCTGCGTGGTGACACCTTAAACAATAACGGCGCCGTGACCGGTGTCGAGGCGCTGACGGTGGGCCTTAACGGTGCTCTGACCCAGCAGCAGGATAAAACGCTGCTCAGCGCGGGCAGGCTGACGCTTCAGGCATCCTCGCTCAATAATGCCGGACGTGTGCAGGGCGGCGACCTGCAGATCACTTCGGGTGCAGTGGATAACAACGGGCGTTTACAGGGTGACAACAGCCTGCTGGTCAATGCGGGTGGACGTATTACCAACGGTGGCAACGGTACCCTGATCACCCAAAACGCCCTGACGCTGACCGGACCCGAATTGTTTAACTATGGCCTGATTCAGGGCAGTGGCAACGGTGTCGCGACGATAACCGGTTTAACGCAAAATGATGGCCGGTGGCTCTCGGGTGGCGCGCAGACACTCAATACGCCGCAGTTGAATAACAACGGCTGGTTACAGGCGTCGCAGCTGATTCTTAATGCGACCAATGCCAGCAACAACGGCACACTGCTGGCCGACGGTCAGGGCACGCTGACCGGCAATGGCTTCAGCAACCAGGGCACAGCCCAGGGCGGCAACCTTGAGGTTAATTATCAGCAGCTAAATAACAGCGGTACGCTACTGGGTAACAACCGGCTGAGTGTGATGGCCGCTCAGGTCGGTCAGCAAGGTAGTGGTCGCCTTTTCAGTGGTGGTGACCTGCTGGTTCACAGCAACGGCTTTGATCAGAGCGGTCAGGTGGTGGCGCTGGGCAACGCCACGCTGGAGATCGCGAATGGTTTCACCGGTCGCGATGTACTGGCGGCGGGCGGACGACTCACCGTCAGCAGCAATGGCGCGATAGATAACCAGGGCACGATGCAGGGCGGGGCCCTGACGCTGAGTGCAGGCGGCGATCTCACCAATAATGGTCAGCTCACTACCGGTTCGGGTGACAGTGCCTTAAGCGGCAACCGCATCGCCATGAACGGAAATGGCAGTCTGCAGGGTGGCGGTAATATCACCCTGAACAGCCGCAGTGACATCACTGTTGATGGTTTTACGGGTACGTTGGGCAATCTGACCCTCAGTGCACCGGGCAGCATCGTTAACACCGCGCTGCTCTATGCGGGTAATAATCTCTCGCTGTTTGCTAACAGTATTAAAAACCAGCGCGGCGACGTGCTGGCCGGTAACAGCATGTGGCTTCAGGGGGATGCCGCGGGGAATGCTAACGGCGAGGTGATCAATAACTCCGGCACCATCGAAACGCAGAACGGCGATATCACGATTAATACGGGGCATCTGCTGAATACGCGGGATGGGTTGAGGACATCGCAGACGGACGCGACCTCACCTTCACGAGCTGGTGTAGGTAATGCCACTATTAAAATTAATGTTAATGAGTTACCTGCCGGATCTTATGGTTACTTCACCATAACTCAAACAAAAGAGAGCGGTGGAGGATGTTCCGGGGCTGATGGTGGATGCACAGTACGTACTACAACAAAAAATTATTACGCGCCATTCCAGTCAGCGTTAATTCAGAAGTTTGCACTTTCCGGTTCAACGGTAGATGTCAGTAGTGACGGCGCTGCAGGTCTCGTTTCATCCGGGCACGACTTGCTGATAAGGGCAAATAATCTGGATAACCAGGCGAGTAATCTGCTTGCGAGTCGTAATATTAGTCTTGTTGGCGGTAATTTAAATAATCAGTCATGGCAGGCCGGTGTACAGAATAACTATGCGGTTTATGAATATAAGGGCAATAAACCCACCAACAATGTAACAGGTTCTAACACCGGTGCATTTAAAGGTACGGGCCAGTTGGAAACTGAAAGTAATTTCATTACCTATACCCTTACCGGTCAAGAGACAACCTTTACACCTGGCCAACTCTACCGCGCCGTTATTCAGGCCGGTGGCAACGTCTCTGCTAACTTCAGCGGCGATATCAGTAATACCAACACCACAGCGAATGCCGGCTGGAGTGGTAACACACTTTCTGCTCCAGCCCTGCGCGGGTTGACTGCCATAGGCACAGCTGGCGCGCAGTCTCACCAGCAGCTGGCTAATGCCGATAAAGCCGCAGTCAATACACCACAATGGCGCGACCAGCTCCAGAATGCACTGCAGCAGGTCAATGGCGCAGGGGCGCTGGAGTCAGCTTCACAGGGCAGCGCCCCGCTGACGCAATATGCCGCGGCGGGTAAAAACAACGCCGCACTGGGTAAAGCCATCAACCTGACAAATGCTGCTCAGGGTCCTGCGTCGCTGCATAACTATAAGGCCGCTGAGGTCGATATCAGCGCCTATCCCTTACCTTCGGGTGAAAACGGCTACTTTGTCACGTCGAACACCAATAGCCGCTATCTGATTACCGTCAATCCTAAACTCAATGGTCTGGGCCAGCTGGATCAGAGCCTGTTCGGCGAGCTGAACGCAAAACTGGGCAATCAGCCCGCTACCACGCCATTACAGGAAACACGTCCTCAGTATACCGACGAGAAGGCTTTTCTTGGCTCCTCGTACATGCTCGATCGCCTGAACCTGAAGCCAGATTATGATTATCGTTTTCTCGGTGATGCGGCATTTGATACCCGCTACGTCAGTAATGCGGTACTGAATCAGACCGGTAATCGCTACATCAATGGCCTGGGATCCGATCTTGCCCAGATGCGCTACCTGATGGACAACGCGGCGGCGGCGCAGCAGTCGCTGGGACTGGAGTTTGGTGTCTCACTCTCTGCTGAGCAACTCGCCTCGTTAGACAAAAGCATGGTCTGGTGGGAAGCCACCACGATCAACGGCGAAACGGTAATGGTGCCAAAGCTCTATCTGTCGACTAAAGATGTAGAAGTGCGCGATGGCAGCGTCATTGCAGGGAACAACGTGACGCTGAACGGCGGGAACGTCACCAACACCGGCAGTAGCGTGATGGCCAAAAACGATCTGACCATCGACAGCCAGAATACGCTCAGTAACCTCAACGCCGGTCTGCTCCATGCGGGTGGTGACCTGCAACTTAGCGCACTGAACGATATTAACAACGTCAGCGCGACTATCAGCGGTAAAAAGGTTGAGCTTGAGAGTCTTAACGGTGATATCAACAACCTGACTACGTCGCAGCTCTGGCATCTGGATGCTGACAACGATAAGGGTGCGAAGAAATCCTATACCGAAACCCTGTTCGGGCCAACGGCGAGCATCACTTCACTGGATTCACTGAGCCTCAAGGCGGGTAATAATATTGCTGTCACTGGCGCAAACCTCAAAGCGGGTGGCGATCTGCTGCTGAACGCCTGGAATGATATTGCTATTACCGGCAATCAGAACGTCACTGGCAGCGCGCAATCCGGTTCCGGAAATCGCTGGCAAAAAGTTGATGCGACCAGCACAACCACAGTCAACACGGTCGGCAGCCAGATCGCCGCAGGCGGCAACATGGCGATGCAGGCGGGTCACGATCTGACGGTCACCGCCAGCAGCATCAATGCCGGTAAAAACGCGGCGCTGGCAGCCGGTAACGATCTTAATCTCAACAGCGCGACGACCAGCCAGAATGATGTGCAGGGTAAACGAGAAACTCATTCAACCGGTCTGGATCGCACGACGCTGACCAGCGGCGGCGATTTAGCCCTTCAGGCCGGACGCGATCTTAATAGCCAGGCGGCAGGCCTTGCCGCAGACAAAGACGTCACCTTACAGGCAGGGCGTGACGTCAATCTGCTGGCAGCTGAAACGGGTTCTGGTAATAGCTACAAATCCGGCAAAAAGGTTGAGATTAATGAGTCGGTACGCCAGCAGGGCACTGAAATTGCTAGCGGTGGGAGTACCAGGCTGCTGGCGGGTAATGACATCACCAGCCAGGCCGCAACAGTCACAGCCAGTAAGAATCTGGCGCTGCAGGCTGGACATGACGTCAATATCACCACTGCGACGGAGAGTGATTATGCCTACCGCGAAGAGACCAAAACCAAGAAAGGTTTCCTGAAAAAGACCACTACGCACACCATTCAGGAAAACAGCGACACCCTTGAAAAGGCCTCACAACTGAGCGGCAACACCGTGTCTGTCATTGCCGGAAACGACCTGACTGTTCAGGGCTCCTCTGTTGCCGGTGACAAAGGCGTTGCACTGAGTGCAGGCAATGACCTGAAGATTGTCACCGCCACTAATACTCAATCCACCTACAGCCTGAAAGAAGTGAAGAAAAGCGGCCTGATGGGCGGCGGACTCGGTCTCAGTTACGGCAAACAGTCGGCTAAAAGCGAACGTAACGGCGACCAGGTCACGCAGAGCGATGGGCGAAGCCTTGTAGGTGCAGGCAACGGTGTGGTCAGCATGACGGCGGGTAACAATGCGCTGATTAAGGGAAGCGACGTTATTGCGGGCGGCCAGAACGGCGAAATCAGCGTGACGGCGAAAAACATCGCCATCGTGGCCGGTCAGGACCAGGTACGCGAGACTGCGAAACAGAAGTCAAAAAGCATCGGGTTTGGCCTGAGTCTGAACTTAACGCCACTGGACACCGTGCGCAATCTGCGTGACATCATGAACAACAACAGTTCTGTGTATGAGCAGATGAAGCAGACTGGCAATGAGTTGGGTGCCAGTTCGCTGGATTCCCCGGGGCCGGGCCTGACCTATGGCCGTTCAGGCAGCAAAGTCAGCCAGAATAGCGAGAGCATCTATCAGAGCGGCAGCACGCTCAATACCACCGGAAATCTGTTACTGAAGGCCCGCGGCGATTCAGATACCCACACCGGCAACATTCTGGTGGAAGGCAGCAGCCTGAACGCTGGTGCCAGAGCCTCGCTGGACGCTACGCGTAATATTGACATCACCACAGCCTCTGACAACCAGAAGGCTGCCAGCAGCAGTAGCAGCAAGAGCTGGTCGGCAACAACCTCAGCCTCAATTGGTGCGCTGGCACGTAGCGCCGGTGGGTCGCCGAACAATGGTTCGGCAGGGACTAATTACGGCTCGAAAAACAACCAGACGAGCGCTAACAGCAGTATGCTCGCGCAACACACTTCCGCAATAACCGCCGGCAGTGTTGACCTCACCAGCCATAAAGGTGACATCGCCATCAGCGGTTCAACCCTGACCGGCACCACCGGCGTCTCGCTCAACGCTGAGCAGGGTAAGATCAGCGTTGTAGCAGGCGAAGACCGCCAGCAGGCATCGGCCTCCGGGTCTGACCACGCTATAGGCGATCTGGGCGGCGACGGTTACAGCGGAACGATTGGCGTGGGTCATAACAGCTGGAAAAACGCCAGCACGGGTACGCAGCAGAACACCGTACGCAGCGGTATCGTCAGTACGCTGGGTAACGTTTCGATTAATGCAGGCAAAGACGTAAACCTGCAGGGGGCTGACGTTTATGCAGGCAATTCACTGAGCGTCAACGGTGAGAACATCCACCTCGATTCGTCAAAAGACACGCACGAAGGCAGCAGCAGCAGCAAATCTTCACAGTATGGCATCACCGCGCAGGTCTCCGGCTACGGCGTGAGCATGGCGCAGGCGGCGGACAAGGTGGCTCAGTCGCACAAACAAAGTGACGATCCGCGTCTGCAGGCCATTTATGCCGCGCAGGCGGCCATGACCGCGCTGTCGGCTTACAACCAGAACACCGCAGCCGTCAAAGTCACGGTGAGCGCCACCGTGGGTAGCAGCCATCAGTCCATGGAACAGAAAAGCACGCAGGAGAGCGGCAGCGTGCTTAAGGCGGGCGGCGACGTAGCAGTCACGGCTAAGCAGGACATCACAGGCGAAGGCGTCAAAATCAGCGGCGATAACGTCTCGCTGAATGCGGGTCGCGATATCGCCCTGAACAGTGCTGTGGACAGCAGTAACCAGCAATCAAGCAGCGGTGGCAGCAAATACGGCGTCGGTGTTGGCTTCGGCCTCGGCGGGAGCCAGAACGGCTTCTCCCTTGAACTGGCCGCCAGCCAGAACAGTGCAAACGGTAACGGCAACAGTATTACTCACCACAATAGCGAAGTGTCCGCAGCGGGCGATCTGACGGTCAAAGCGGGTCAGGACGTCAGCCTGAACGGAGCAAACCTCAACGGTAATCACGTTGACCTCAATGCGGGCCGCAACCTGGAAATTGCCAGCCAGCAGGACCGAGCCAGCTACGACAGCCATCAGAGTTCATCCGGCTTCAGCGCCAGTATCTGCATACCGCCTATCTGTGCGGGCGTACCGGTGCAGGGCAGTGCCAGCATGAGCGGCAGCAAAATTTACAATGATTTTGATTCTGTACAGCAGCAGAGCGGGATCAGCGCGAGTGATGGCGGCTACAACATTTATGTCGGCAACCATACCCAGCTTGATGGCGCGATCATCGCCTCATCCGCGACGCCGGACAAAAATCACCTCAGCACCGGGACGCTGGGCTGGACAGATATTGAAAACCACGCCAATGCGGGCGGCAGTGGCTTCAGCGCAGCTGTCAGCGGCAGCATGGGGAAAAACACTTCCCATACATCTGACAGTTCAAAGATCGACACATCGAAATCTGGTCAGTCCCTGCAGTCGGACGGTAACACGCTGCCCATGGGCACGCTGCAGCAGACGAAAGACCGCGCAAGTTCTACCACCTACAGCGCCATTTCACCGGGAACGATTGAGATCCGTAATCCGGATGCGCAGAAGCAGGATGTGTCCCAAATCAGCCGCGACACCGCCGCGGCGGAGAATGTGCTGAAAGATAAGTTTGATGTGCAAAAAGCAGAAGGCAGCCTTGCCATCCAGCGTGAAATGGCCGTACTCGGACAGCAGGCGATTCAGCAGACTTTTGATGCCTTGAAGAAGCAAGAGAAGGAGCAGGAGAGAAACAAGCTTAAAAACGATGCTGCATTCAATAAGCTTTCAGAGGCGGATCAGAAAAAAGCACTCGATAAAATCGATCAGAATGTTGAGGAGAAGTACGGAATCGGGTCGGACCTGCAGATTGCGGCACAGGCCATCAGCGGGCTGTTTGCCGGTCTGGCGGGCGGTAACGTCAGCGGCGCGGTGGCTGCAGGTGCAGCACCACTGCTGGCGCAGATGGTCAAGCAGGTGTCGCAGGGTAACGAGCCTATGCGTGTGCTGCTGCACACGCTGGCGTCAGGGCTGATTGCTAAAGCGCAGGGTGGCAGCACCATTGGCGGCGCGGCGGGTGGACTGACTGCAGGGATGCTCAGCTATAACGATGCGCTAGGTCACCTGCTGTACGGTAAAGATGTATCGGAACTGTCAGCCGATGACAGGATGCTGATCGCGAACATTGTAACGCTGGCAGGCGCAGCAGCGGGCGGTGCGGTTGATGGCAGCGCTGGGGTGGGTAGTGGGGCATCTGCCGGTAGAACTGAGGTTGAGAATAATGCGCTGAGTGATATTGCGCAGGCGCAGTCTGAAGGCAAGACGCTGGAGCAGAAGGCCGAAGAGCACGTACAGGCAGAAAACGAGCGCTATAAGAAAGAAAACTGTGCCGGAATGAGCGCGGATGCGTGTTCAGCCAAGATGTATGATGAACGCCGGGAGGCCCTGAAAGATAGCGCATCGTACGGTGTGGATTTTGTACCTGTAGTGGGTGATATTAAGAGCTTTGCGGAAGCACAGAGTGCGCTGGATTATCTGGCAGCGGCCATCGGGGTTATACCGGGTGCCGGAGATGCGGCAGGCAAGGCGATTAAGGCGGCAGAGGCGGCGCTGAAGAAAGGGGATCTGGTTGAAGCGTCTAGGCTGATTAATGAAAGTAGTCAGCAGGTATCCGCGAAAGCCAAAGATGTTCAAATATGGTCAGAGACTAAGAAAAGTGATCCTGTTTCGAATGCTTATGGTCACTGGGATAAGCACAAGAGAGAATTTCCTGAGTATCAAAACTCTAAGCAGTATGTGGAAGCTGCACATAGTTTCGTTAACAATCCACCTGCCGGAACACTAACCAAGGTTCGTAGTAACGGAGAGACGGTATATTACAATCCTTCCACTAATACGTTTGCAGTTAAAAGGACAGATGGAGTGCCCAGAACGATGTTTAAGCCAGATCCAGCAGATCACGGGTACAAAACAAACTTGGATTATTTTAATGCTCAATAATAATGATGTTTATGTATGCAGGGTTTGTGGCGCGATTCAATCTGATCCGCCTTGGGGTGAGAATGGTGAGGATGCGAGCTTTAATATCTGTGATTGTTGTGGTGTAGAATTTGGTTACGAAGATGCTACTTTATTAGGGCTAAAACGCTATAGAGATAAGTGGTTATCGAGCGGTGCAAAATGGAGTAATCCAAGGTACAGGCCAGAAAATTGGTCGTTGGATGAACAGCTTAAAAATATCCCTGACGTATACCGCTAAGAAAAAATCTCCCGGCCACCGAGCCGGGATTTTTTATCTTATTCACACTGTCTCAAGCGCCACTTTAGCCACCACGCCCTGAATAAACGCTATCACCTGCTGCTGTTCCTCCGGCGGTAACTGTGTGGTGCTGTTCAGCACCTTCATCAGCGGTGTCTCTTCGGGGCGGGTGGTGATGACCAGACAGCCGGGCATCACGCGCACATCGAGCGGCGTGCCGGTGGTAAACCCGGCTTCTTCCATCCAGCGACCATTAAGCCGCAGGCTGGCGCTGCGGGTGTAGCGCCGGGTCCGGTTGGTGCGACGATCGTAGTGACGGATGCTGACGTAACTGACCGTCATATCCTCTGATGAAGGTAAATATTTTAAATATTTGTCAGGTATAGAAACGTGTATTGAATCGGCGAAGATGTTCTATAACAGCTGGGAAATTTATCAACCGCTTAAAGTTGCTGTGACCGATGCACCTTATTATATAGAAGATAAAAACCGGCCTTTAGAACAATACGATGTATTAAAGCCTGATGAAACACCGTTCTGGTTACGTTAATGACTAAATCCAAGCCAACCGGCTGGGATTTTACTTTTATCAGTCAGTTATCCTTCAGTCGCCAGCCGGATGATCAACTGTCCCGGCCCGGTGATCACCTCGATCTCCTGCCCGGTCGTAAAGCCCAGCGCTTCCAGCCAGCGGCCTTTAATGGTGAGCTGCGGCAGCGGGTTCGGCTGGCCTCTGTTAGGGCTGTATCCCACTTTGTAATAATGTGCCTGCGATGCGCTGGCGGTGGTTGTAGGCGTGCAGGTCTCTGGCTTATGATGCGTATCAGCCATAATCAACTCCTTCTTAGTTGCTTGTGGTTAGCGGCTGCTGCGGGTTGCCGCCCGCTTCAGCCGCGCTAAATATCGCTCGTTATGCGCTTCCTGTGCTTTCTTTCCTGTTTAAATATACACCTTCTGCTGCTTAAACTTGCTGAAAGCTGAGTAATTAACTGCGAGGTAACACTGAAAACGGATTTTTTTCAGGCCTGCATTTCGCTTATCCCTTCTTCCTTTAGCCTTCTGTAATATCTTCTGCGGGCGGACTTTCATGCTGTGAACCCGTGTCAGCACACCTTCATTCTGTCTTACTGATTACGCCTCTGCCGATTATAAAGTCAGTCACAGTGGCGGCAGCGCCGGAATGTCCAGTGGCGCTGGCATGGGCAAACAGATGCTTGCCCATGCCAGCGCCGCCTCCAACAATGCCAGCACGCTGTTATCGGGTCTGAATAATAAGGGGCACGCTGAAGGCACCACCCAGGCCGCCGTGGCTGATGGCACACTCATTGTCCGCGATCAGAACAGGCAGATCCAGGACGTGTCGGCGCTCAGCCGTGACACCGAACATGCCAACGACAGCATCAGCGCGATCTTTGACAAAGAGAAAGAGCAGAAGCGGCTTCAGACCGCTCAGTTAGCCGGTGAAATCAGCGGCCAGATGACAAATATCGTCACGACCATGGGCGATATCAAAGGGCTTGAGGAGGCGAAGAAAAGCGCCGTACCGCTGAAGGAAAATGCCAGTGAGAAAGATCGGAAGAAATGGCTGGGCGACCTGAGACAAAGTGACGTCTACCAGCAGGAGATCAAGCAGTGGGGTATCGGCAGCACGTCGCAGAAGGTCGGCAGCATCCTGACGGGGCTGGTGACCGGCAATGCAGGTCAGGCGGTCGCAGGCGGCCTTAATCCGTGGGCAGCGCAGCTGATTAAGAGGGAAACAACCGACGCTTCCGGCAACGTTGACGTGGCAACCAATGCCATGGCGCATGCGGTGTGGGGTGCGGTATCATCGCAGATGTCCGGGGGAAGTGTGGCGGCGGGTGCGGCGGGGGCGTTCAGCGGTGAACTTGCTACGCGCTACATCGCAGAGAAATACTGGGGCGCGGACACGCCGGAGAAAATAGCGGCGCTGGGGCAGGAAGACCGTGAGCAGCTGAGCCTGCTGGGCACGCTGGCGGCAGGCATGGCGGGCAACAGCAGTGCTGCAGCGACGAGCGGCGCGATTGCCGGGAAGAATGCGGTTGAGAATAACTTTCTGAGTGTCACATCTTCCGACAAACTGGATAAAGCGATTGAGAAAATCAAACAGGGAGATAAATCACTGGCGGCGGCTAATGAGCTGATAAAGCTTGAAAATGCCGACAAACGCAGCGATGCGCTGGTCTCTAAATTCACTAAAGACCCGTCGCAGATGAACAGCACAGAACGGGCTGAGCTGACGGGTTATCTGCGTGCTTATGCTGCTGAGATGGAAAAAGATTATGGCTCAGCGGTATCTCAGGAACTGGTGAAAGGGTTGTTGTCGGGTCAGGACTATGTGAAACGGAATCCAGACTCTGAAGCGATGAGCAAGGCTCAGTCGATAATGAATACCTGGGGTTACCATAAATCGAATGCCAGCATCGGCGATGCGCCACTGATATTTGGTGGAAGCGTGCTGGGAGTAACTGTGAAAGGTATAGCGGCTAATGCAGCAATCGGTGTGGGAGTTAATGCTGGCGTTCAGCTTGCCGGAAAAGATCCATTCAGTTATGTGGATGTCATTATGGCGGGAGTCACAGCAGCCGCAACAACCGGGAAGGGCATTATAGTTTCAACCCCTGTCAATATGGGCGGCGCAGTGGTTGGGAGCGCTATAAAAGGGGAAGATCCTACAGGTTCAGCCATTGCCGCTGGGGCTGGCTCCATATTTGGCGGAGTGGCCGGAAAGGTTGCTGCAGAACAGTTGAAACCTGTGATCAAAGAAGGTAGTGCAGAAATTATAGGGACAGTTACAGGTGGAACTGTGAGCGAGATTACAGGAAAAAATGTACAAGATGCTCTGAATAATACAGGTGGCAAGAATGGAAAAAATTAATATCAAGGATCTATTTAAATTGATTTTTTACTGTACCTGCATTCTTTGTTGCGCTGTAATGCTCGGCTATTTAATAGCGCCTACGATAGGCTATTTTAAAGTAGGCATATTCAATATCGACTGGGGAATCGTTCTGCATGATACTTTTAAAAAAAGCTGTGTCGGAGGAACAATACTCGGTATCGGTATTTGGCTCAAAGGCAAGTTAAGAGAACGGCAGGGCAACAAAGAATAAACTAAATAAAAAAATCCCAGCCATCATAAAACGCACCCAAAAAATGGATGTCCAGCTTAGTAAGGTGTGATCCTGCGAGCCAAGCCGGGAGTTTCACCTGTCACTTAGCCACTGGCCGAATCACAAGTCGCCCGTGCTCTACCGTCACGGTCACCGGGGTATCAGTCCCAAACCCGGCCTCTTCAAGCTAATTGCCCTTGAGGTTCAGGCTGGGGCAGCGGCTGTAATACTTGGTCATATCATTGCGATCAGCATGGCGGATGCTGGTATATCCTATCCAGGCGGTGCATGCGAGTACGCATCCGGCAGAGCAGACGGATGCACCGGAAGAGCCTGAGCAGGACGGAGCAGCGGAGCCGCCGGACAGCCTGCAGCTTTAGAATAATTTCCTGCACGTCAGTGAAAAGACCCAGCTTGAGCTGACGAAGCTAAAGCTCAACAGTAGCGACACTGGCAGTGTGTGAGCAGGCACAGCAAACCATCAATGACCTGCGTGAAAAGGACATCAGCCGCGACCAGAAGGTTATTGAAGCCTGCGGTAATTGAAATGCGGGAAGTGCGGCCTGTGCCGGAGCAAGGCTGGAAGTCATCCCGGCTAAAAGTGAATGCGAAGCCGACCAGTATAACAATAAATTAGCGCCAGCGCCCTAGGCAGCACTGGCGGTAGCGTCACGCTGATCGCCGGTAATAATGCCCACATCAGCGGCTCAGATGTCATCGCTAAAAAAGATATCAGCGTGGTTGGCGGCTCCGTTGATATTGATGCGGGCAATGATCTTGTCAGTCGTCGTCAGGTGTATGAACAGAAAAAAAGCGGCTTAACCCTGCAGCTGACCAGCCCAATTACCGATGCCTTATTAAGCCTTGGAGAACAGGCAAAGTCTGCCAGCGAGGCGGGCGACGGTCGCCTTAAAGCACTGGGTGCGGTAAAAGCTCTGGAAAGTGGCTGGGCGATGTCGGGCGGAAAAGCCATGCAGTCCGGCCAGGCTCTGGCAAACGGCAATATGAACCAGGCAGGGATTAAAATTGAGCTCAGCGTTGGAGCGAGTAAGAGTAAATCCTCATCGGAATATAATGCCAATGCTGTTAAAGGAAGTTCGCTCAATGGCGGCGGCAACATTGCCGTGGTGGCGACCGGTGCCAACGGCAGCAGCGGTGATATTACGCTCGCTGGCTGCGGCTCACGATCTTAACCTCACGGCAGCAACCAACAACACCGAACAGAAGAGCAGCAATAAAGCTTCCGGCTGGAGTGGCGGCGTTCATGTCGCGATAGGTAAAGATACAGGTATTGGCATACAGGCCAGTGGCAATGAGAACGGCAAAACCACCGATTACATCAACAGCCGTGTGAACGCTAGTAATGACCTCACTCTGAGCAGCGGCAACGACACCGTGCTGTCTGGCGCGCAGGCTCTGGGGAACCGGATTGTTGCCAATGTAGGCCACGATCTGACGATGACCAGCCTGCAGGATACCGATGATTATCAAAGTAAACAGCAGAGCGCCAGCGGTGGCTTCAGCTTTACGTTCGGCAGTATGACCGGCTCCGCTGGTCTCAGTCTGAGCCAGAGTAAAGTGAACAGTGAGTATGCCAGCGTTGGCGATCAGAGCGGCCTGTTTGCAGGTAACGGTGGCTATGATATTTACGTCGGTAACCACACCCAGCTTAATGGCGCGGTGATCGCCTCAACGGCGCAGTCCGCGAACAATGCGCTCTCCAACGGTACGCTGGGCTGGTCTGACATCGAAAACCACGCTTCTTACAAAGCCAGCAGCTCATCGATCAGCATGAGTGAAGGCTATGAACAAGAGCAAATGTCAGGCGGCTCGATACCCACCTCTGCAAATACTCATGGCAGTGCATCCGGTACCACCCGTTCAGCCGTGGCGGGCGGTGCCATCACGGTACGTAATGGTCAGGCTCAGACACAGAACGTCGCGGACCTGAGCAGAGATACCGATAACGCCAACGGTCATATCGATAAGATATTCGACAAAGATAAAGTCGCCCGCAAGCTAGAGTTCGCCCAGGGAATGCAGGAGCTGGGTCAGCGTGTAGCAGGCGATGTCAGCAGCTACAAAATGCAGGCTGCAGAAAACGAGACCAGAGAAAGGTTGCTGAAAGCGAATCCGCAATTTGCTGGTTATTCGAACGAGGCATTAAACACTTTAATCGTAAATGATCCCGGCTATAAGGCCGTGGCAGAAAAGTGGGGCACTGATGGCAGCTATTCCATGGCAGCATCAGCGGTGACGGGCGTGATGGGTGGCCTTGGCGCAGGTAATCTCGGTGCAGCCGCAGCAGGTGGAATGGCACCTTATATCGCCAATAAAATTAAGCACGCTACCAGCATATTTGTTGACGGACAGGAGCAGACTAACGTCCTGGCTAACACCATGGAGCATGCGGTTGCCGGTGCAGTGCTGGCTCAGCTGGCAGGAAACAGCGCATCGGCGGGTGCAGCTGGAGCTGCGGGTGGCGAGCTGATGGCCAGAGCTATCCTCAGCTCAATGTATCCCGGCAAACAGGCCAGCGACCTGACGCAGGAAGAGAAGCAGGTTGTCAGCGCGCTCGGCCAGCTGGCCGCGCAGTTGTCTGCGGGAGTGGCATCCGGTTCTATTGAAGGTGGCATTCAGGGGGCGGTTGCGGGTAAAAATGCGGTTGAAAATAATGTGCTGGGAAGTGATGATGAGGAGTTGCAACGGGAACATGGCGATCGACCGGTAAAAATCATCCCGATTATTCCGATGAAACCGAATGTGCTTGATGCAGATGGGAATCCACTTAAGGCCGGCAGTGGTGGGTTAGGCAAAATATCCATTAATAAAGGACAGCAAAATAAGCATGTTCCCGGCACAAATGAATATAAGATTGCATCTGAAGCAGGGTTGAATAAGATATTATTACTGTTCCTGCGGTGTCATTGCTTCCAAAGTTAGGAACAGGGCAGCAAGTTGGCAATCTCCCTGTCGGGAGCCCAGGTTCCAAGGAAAGAATTAATTATGGACAGAATATTGGTAATTATATCGATCAACAGACAGGTGTGTCGGCTCCAACGACTAATGGAATAGTCCATTACGGAAAGAATGGTGTTCATATTGTTCCAGCAAGACCATCAGAAGAGTGATGAAGGGTTCTTATGAATAGTAATGATTTTTTTAGGCTGTGTGCTCAGCGGGCCTTACTTGGAAATATAATTAATAATATCAGAGCAATATCGGCACTATTGGACGGTGATAAAATTACTTTAAAATTTTTTTATGATGGAATTATTAGTGAAGATGATGAAGAAAATGCTTCTATAGTGAAAACCGAAATTATTGCTGATCTTGATGATAGTTCAGTTGTTCATACAGTTGTCACAAGGCTGGATTATCCTGAGCCAATAAAATCCAATGGATATTTACTTTATCTTAGAAAAGAATAAACACTTGATCCCAGCCTTAGTTCCGGGATTTTACTCTATAAGTCAGTCAGTTATCCTTCAGTCGCGAGTATGATGATCAACTTTCCCGGCCCGGTGACCACCTCGATCTTCTGACTGGTTGTAAAGCCCAGCACTTCCAGCCAGCGGCCTTTAAACGTCAGCTGTGGCAGCGGGTTCGGCTGGCTTAGGCCGGTATCCTGTAAGCATCCCTGTAAAGCGGACCATTCACATTTAGAGATCTTCCGACATACTGACTATGTCCCTGACTATTCCCGAGTAGTCGTTATTCGAGTGTATAAGCCAGCCAGGGCAGTAATTGTCCGGCTGGTTTTTTGCAGTTATGGCCGCCGGATTCACCAGCGATATGCCGGTAACAGCAGTCGGGTCCGGATGGTAATCAGAAAGGGGGATAAAATTGAGCTCACTGAAAAGTAAAAAGCCCGCTCAGGTTTCCCTGAGCGGGCTTTTCTGATTCTGGCTCCTCTGACTGGACTCGAACCAGTGACATACGGATTAACAGTCCGCCGTTCTACCGACTGAACTACAGAGGAATCGTTTGAACGAGGCGAATAGTAGCGGCGTCGCACTGAGGTGTCAACAGCAAAAAATACATTATCATTCAACTGGCTAGCTTTAACGCAATGCGATCGGGATTTAAGCAGTTTGAGCCGCGTCAGAAGCCATCCGGCTCAGGGGATCCTGCTGGTAAAACTGGCGCAGATTCTGATACATGGCGGGAAAGCGCTCGGCCAGCAGAACCGGAGCCGTAAAGAAATATTCAGAAAGTACGGCGAAGCACTCAGCCGGATCGCTGGCGGCGTAGGGATCGATAGTCGCAGCCTGTTCGCCTGTCAGTTCCACTTCACTTTCAATCTCTGCCATCGCGGCTCGCAAATCCCTTTCCCACTGTGCTACGTCACGCAGCGGCATGACCGGAACGCCGCTGGTATAACCGCTGCCGCGCGCATCCAGTTTGTGTGCCACCTCATGGATCACCAGATTAAAGCCGGAGAGATCGAAGGAGTCCTGAATATCGAGCCAGTTGAGGACGACCGGTCCCTGCGTCCAGCTCTGTCCGGCGTGAACGGCAGGCGCGCTGTGAACCAGCCCATCTTCATCCTGCCACTCATCGTCGACCTCAAACGGCTCAGGATAGATCAGCACCTCATGAAAACCGTCCAGCCACTCCAGACCCAGCTTCAGCACCGGCAAAGAGAAAAGCAGGGCAATCCGCACGCTGCGCAGTTCATCCAGCTGAACGCCCCCGAGAGGCACCAGTTTTTTCTGTTGCAGAAAGCGCTTTGCCAGCTCTACCAGCGCCTGCTGTTCAGACTCATCCAGCGGGCTGAAGACAGGCTGTGACAGCGCCTGTTGCCACGGCAGTGCCGCCAGCAGGGTGTCGTTATGCGTTTTCCAGGGCCATTTAAACATCGCAACTCCTGCACAGAACCGGGCCAGGTCATTATCCTGACGCGGCAGATATAAAAATGCCAGCATCGAATGCTGGCATCTTCTGTCTGACTTCAGGACTGAAGGCTGTCTATTCAACCCGTTAGTGCAGCCGTTGTCTGTGATTCAACCCGCAAAGCGGGGGCTGAGGCATTACCTGCGATCAACGCGCTGAAATTCAATGACCCAGACCCAGGGATTCACTTCCCAGCTGGTCGCGCCGTACTGTTTTTCCCAGGCTTTGCGATACGCCTCTTTAGGCGACTCAGAATTAACATTCATGGTGAAGAAGTTATTAAGGAAGTGCGAGTCGGTCTGTACGCCCTCCGCCATAATGTCATCTTCACTGATATCCTGAATCTTCTCCGCGCGCACGCCGGTAATTTCAAGGTTGATACGACTGGCCCAACGCGGCATGTGGATGGCGGTCTGCCAGCCAAACTCCTCGGCTTCCGGGGTACTCATCGCATGCTGACCCAGCTCATTACTGTCGGCACGATACTGGCAATATTCCGGCAGGCGAAACGGCGTAGGGTCACGTTCATATTCGGCGAGATCGCTTTCTGGCACCATCGGGCCGCGCCAGGTTTCACGCACCCACAGGATGTCGCCCGGTTTGCCGTAGGGACACTGATAGCTGATGTCGGTCATCGACATCATCTTGTAGCCATGCAGATGGTTAGCACTCACGTCGAAAGCATGAACGCCTTCGTGATGATCCTGTCCCGGCCCGAAAGCCTGAGTTTTCATAATGCGCCGGGTTTGTGTTTGCTGGCCAACCAACAGGGCACGAACACGCTGTTCGGAAAAAAGAATCGGCCGTTCTTTCATGGATTACCTCTTTTTATTAGTAGAACCCGGTTACTGCTGTAAACATCCATTTGCTACACATCTGAGAGTTATCATAAAAGCTTTAAATCAATTTGTTTAATAATTTGTCGCCTGACAGTTACTTTAAAATTGTCACGTTGGGTGTTAAAAATCAGCAAAATGCAAAAAGCGCACCAAAGCTTATCACGCAATCGGCAGAACACGACGAATAGCCCGGATACAGTACGTTATAACGGTAAAAATAGGAACCTTTTCAGACTTTTTCACCTGCTATTGCCCACACTTTTACAATTAATTGCGTGACAAAAAAAGGGTAAGTACGGCCGTTTTAAGGGGTTCAGAATGAATCAAACATTACTGCTGTTAAACTAATTTTCTTAGCAGCAATTCACTGAGTAAAGGCTGAAAACCGCCGAAATTGCGGTATTTATGCAACAAAGGTGCTATACAGATGATCCAGATCTCATTTTTCTGCCCAAAATCACTGGCAGCGCCGCTCTTTTCAACCGCACTGTAAAAAAAGTGTCATTAGCCAGTCGCTATGATGGCTTGCTGTTTGCGCACTGATCGCGACAGAGAATCAGCTGTCGATCACTACAGGGAGATAGATTATGTCACTTACACTCTGGCAATCCCGCTATGAAAGCTGGTTTCAGGCAAACTGGATCCACGACGACGGCGCGCACGATATCGCCCATCTGCGACGCGTCTGGATGAGCGCGCAGCGAATCATGACCGGCACGAATGCGGACCCGCTGGTGGTGCTCACCGCCTGCTATTTTCATGATGTGGTGAATCTTCCCAAGAATCATCCGGAACGACATTTCGCTTCTACTTATGCCGCGACGGAAACGCAGCGCATCCTGCAGCAGGATTTTCTCGACTTTCCGGCAGAAAAAATTGATGCCGTGATGCATGCGGTTAAAGCTCACAGTTTCAGCGCCGGTATCCCGCCAGAGACGCTCGAAGCCAGAATCGTGCAGGATGCAGACCGGCTGGAGTCGCTGGGCGCAATCGGGCTGGCGCGGGTCTTTTACACGGCCGGTGCATTGAATCGCCCGTTATTCGACAGTCAGGATCCACTGGGTAAAGATCGCGAGCTGAATGATGTTAAGTGGACGCTGGACCATTTCCAGAAGAAGCTGCTGCGTCTGCCTGAAACCATGCATACCGAAACCGGCCGCATGCTGGCTGAGCATAACGCCGATTTCCTGGTGCGCTACATGGCGAAGCTTTATGCCGAACTTCAGGGCAATCTGGTGGGAATGGATGAGGGCGTGCTGCGGGATTTCACTCCACTGAAAACAGAATATTAAATTTTTATGACAGTATGTTAATCGAAACGGTCATCCGGTAGCGTGTGAGCAATAATAAAAAGGAGCTGCCCGATGACCGAAACTGTTAATTTAACGATTAAAATTGATCCCGAGCTGAAAGAAAAAATTAAACAGCTGGCGCTGGAAAACCAGATTTCAATGAGCCAGGAAATTGTGCAGCGTTTGCAGACCAGTCTGAAAACGCATCCACATCCGGCAATTGATAGTCAGGACATTACTGAAGAGGGCGCCGATGAAGCGGGTGCCTCTGACGTGAAAACCGATGGACTGAGCGCCAGCGAGTTGAAGCAGATTCGCCTGCTGCTGAAGAAGCAGAACAAGAAGAAGAAATAAATCAGAAACCCGTCGAAAGACGGGTTTTTTAATTCTTTCGTGGGTGAAATCCGTTAAATCTGTTCGAAACGCAACAATTCAACGCGCAGGGAACAGGGTCAGAAGAGGAAAACGTCCCGCGCCATGGACAAAAACGCCGGGAGCGTTTTTGAACAACGCAACGCGTTGGCCCGGCAACGGGCGCACCTCAGGGAAGAGGTGCGTACTAAAACGCCGGGAGCGTTTTTGAACAACGCAACGCGTTGGCCCGGCAACGGGCGCACCTCAGGGAAGAGGTGCGTAATTGCGCGGGCTGAGCAGTCATGAATGACAGTTTTGCGTCTTTCCGATCTGGCCCTGTTCCCTGAGCTGGTGCAATCTCACAACTAATCTGGCCGGGATGGCGACTTCAGCTGACGAATATGCGGCAGCAGCAACTGCGCCACAGCCGCAAACACCGGCACGACGACCGAGTTACCAAACTGCTTATAGGCCTGAGTATCTGAAACCGGAATGCGGAACGGCTCGTGGCCCGGCACATCAAAGCCCATCAGGCGGGCACATTCGCGTGGAGAAAGACGACGCGGACGCCGTGCCATGTTATCCGTATCCTGAAACTCCGCTTCACCCAGGGCGCTGTCCCAGCCGCGGTCAATCAGAATCTCTGAGCCATCTTTGTAGTAGCGTGCTGACAGCGTCCGCACGCAGCAGTCAGGATTGCTTGGATCGTTAAGGCCAAAACCAAAGCCGTTACCTTTCGCTTTGTGCTTTTTCGCATACTGGTAGAGATAGCGCCACAGCACCGGCGACAGAATATATTTGTCGTCTGGCGCCTTTTCCAGCAGGCTCTGCAGGCTGGGCACCTGCGCGGGATAGAAACGACGGATATCGCGTAGCGTAAAGTCCTGCTTTTTCAGGTCACGGCGAATTCCCACCAGCACAATGCGTTCGCGATGCTGGGGCAGGAAGTGACGCGCATCGATCACTTTGGCATCCGGGCTGCCGGCTCTGGCATCGGCCACGTCATAGCCCAGCTCATCCAGCGTCTCCATGATAATGGCGAAAGTGCGGCCCTTATCGTGGCTCTTGAGGTTTTTCACATTCTCCAGCACAAAAAACGGCGGCTTCTTGGCGGCAAGAATGCGTGCAACATCGAAAAACAGTGTGCCCTGCACCTGACACTCAAACCCGTGGGCGCGGCCCAGCGCATTTTTCTTACTGACGCCCGCCAGTGAAAAGGGCTGGCAGGGAAAACCGGCCAGCAACACCTGATGATCGGGGATTGCCGCATCAATCGCGCGGTATATCTCTTCGTCGTCAGTCAGACCTTCCGGCTGGGTCACCTGCCGGATATCGGTATTGAAGTGATGCTCCAGCAGATCGCTATAGTGGTTGGCTTTATAGGTGCGAACCGCCTCTTTATTCCATTCACTGGTGAACACACATTTGCCGCCGATCGCCTCGAATCCTTTGCGAATGCCGCCAATGCCGGCAAAGAGATCGATAAAACGAAACTCAGGATTATCATAATGAGCGGGCCGGGTCGGCAAAAGACTCTGCAACAGCGACAGCTCAGCCTCACACAGCGGCGGCAGGGCGCTTTTACCCTGACGGATCCGGTTCAGCAGGGCCGGCGTCCAGCAGGAAAATCCCGCCTGCTGCAGTCGGGCCGTTAGATCACGAACCGAATAGATGTCCAGCACCTGCCCAAAGAGTTCAGACGCATCAGCAGATGAAAGTGCAGCAGAGAGTGGTTCAGCGAGGGCGGCGGGATGCATGCGTTTTTCCTTAACAGTAAGGAGCCTATGCTAACACTCCAGAGGCTGCGAGGAAATTGCCGGGATGTGCCCTGTGTCAGACCGCCGGAAAGTTCTGTTTTTGCGGCGTACTATCCGAAGTCGTCCGACGGCGGCTGTCGCTTTTCGTGGCGCAGGCTAAAGTTACAGAACCAGCGAAAAAGGAGACGTTATGGCTGATGTTCACTCCAGCGAAACACGCAGCAAAAATATGCGTGCCATTCGCGCTCAGGATACGGCCATTGAGCAACGTATTGCGCTGTTGCTGAAAGATCGGGGATTCAGCTTTCGCGTACAGGATAAAAACCTGCCGGGCCGGCCTGATTTTGTCCTGACCGAACAGCAGGCGATTATTTTTGTTCATGGCTGCTTCTGGCATCGTCATCACTGCTATCTGTTTAAGCTGCCGGCGACGCGTACGGAATTCTGGACCGGAAAAATCAACAGCAATGTTGAACGTGACCGGCATTATGTGCGCCAGCTGCAGGAAAGCGGCTGGAAAGTGCTGATCATCTGGGAGTGTGCGCTACGTGGGAAACTGCGCCTGGTGAATCAGGATCTGCTGGAACGGCTGGAGGAATGGTTGCTGGCGATGTCGGAGAGTGCCGAGATCGACCATCAGGGCATTCATCATTACAACTCTGATTGCTAATCAGGACCATAATTGGTTAGATCTGCGCTTTCTCCGTGGCCAGGAGCCTGACATGAGCAGCATAAAACTGACGGTTAAACGCCTTTACCAGATTCGTGACGAGCGGATGGTAAACACTAAAGCCACTGCGCGGGTCTATTGCGGCGACAGGCTTATCGCTACGGAGGAGATCACCGGCATGACCGAAAGCCCGGTCAGTAAATACCTGCATGCTGAAGGCGCAGAAGGTGATGCGGTGCGGGTAGAGTGGGATTGTGAGGGCATCGCAGAGATGACCGTAACGGAAATTGAGCGCTGCCCATGTTGTCAACATAACGAACCAGACTAAGGATAAGATTTTGGCGGGCACCAGTTTACTGACTTTACTTGATGATATTGCAACACTTCTGGACGATATTTCCGTCATGGGAAAAGTGGCGGCAAAAAAGACCGCTGGCGTACTGGGCGATGATTTGTCGCTGAATGCTCAGCAGGTTACCGGCGTCAAAGCCAACCGTGAGTTGCCCGTGGTGTGGGGCGTGGCTAAAGGGTCGTTTCTTAACAAACTCATTCTGGTACCGCTGGCGCTGATCATCTCCGCCTTTGCGCCCTGGCTGATCACGCCATTGCTGATGCTAGGCGGTGCTTATCTCTGCTATGAAGGCGTGGAAAAGGTGATGCACAGTCTGCAGCACGACAAGCAGAGCAAATCACCGGAAGCACGCCAGCAGCGCCTCGATTCGCTGGCGAATCAGAACGCGGCAGAGTATGAGAAGAAGAAAATCAAAGGTGCGGTGCGCACAGATTTCATCCTCTCGGCGGAAATTGTCGCGATCACCCTGGGTATTGTCTCGGAAGCGCCGCTGCTCAACCAGGTGATCATCCTGGCGGGCATTGCCATTCTGGTCACCATTGGCGTCTATGGCATCGTCGCGGGCATCGTAAAAATTGATGATCTTGGCTTCTGGCTGCGTGAGAAACCATCGCGCGTTGCGCAGGGTATCGGCAGTGTGCTGCTGGCCGCCGCGCCCTGGCTGATGAAGATTCTCTCGGTGGTCGGCACCCTGGCGATGTTCCTGGTTGGTGGCGGTATCGTGGTGCATGGCATTGCGCCGCTGCATCATCTGATTGAGGAGGTCAGCGGCGGATTCAGCGGCTGGATTGCGATGCTGCTTAGCAACGGCGCAAACCTGGTACTGGGCTTTATCATTGGGTCGATCGTGCTGTTAGTGGTCAACCTTATTGCCAGAGTGCGCGGGAAATCGGTATAAAGCGCACTGTGATTTACGGTCAGGAGAATGACGATGAACGACGACATGTTTGAATTTGATATCGACGCACAGCTTGAGCAGGCTGAAGCGAAAGCAGAGAAAAAAGCCAGCGAAGTGCCGGATGATCCCGGTGATGAAGCCGATTGCGAAGGCTGTAAAATCTGACGTCAGCGTCAACACTTCATCAAAGCGGATAAGTTTTATCCGCTTTTTTTATTTTCCGCATATCCAGCTGCTTAATTCTGAATTCGCCCATTTTTTGCGTGCCTTAACAGGCAAGTGTCGGGTTGACCTGCTATAAAGAAATAGTCACTCAGGTTAATAACACGCATGAAAGGAGCGCCCCATGGTTTTCGCAATCAGTGAAGAAGTGCAGCACAAGGAAGAAGGTCACACGATGGTGGTGACCGGCTACGCCAGTGGCATGGTGGAATGCCGCTGGTATGACGGCTATGCCGTGCGCAGCGAGGCTTTTCGCAGTGATGAACTCTGCGCCCTGAATCCTGCGCAACAACTGGCAAGCTGAGAGCTTCAGGCCTGAGGGGCAGAGACCCGACAGGTCTGGTTTCTGACTGCCTGAGGCCCGGCACACTCCCTGTGCCGCCCTGTTTCAGACGTTACCGTCATTATCCTCTTCAACCGCCTGATAGATGCGCTGCAATACATCCGGGAACGCTGACTGAACCCGGCTCCAGCTGGGTATAAACGGCTTATCGTTAGGACGTTCAATAAACGCCTGTCCCGCCTCCAGAATCGACTGAGTAAACATCTCTACCGCAGCCTCTTCGACGTGCTGATCAAACTTCAGTCCGTTCATTGCCGCCTCGTGGTTATAAGTTTCCATCATATCCAGCGCATTACGGTAATAGGTTGCCTTCAGCACCCGGAATGAATCGCTGGTCAGCGGCACACCCATGGTCGCGAGCTTACGCAGCAGTGACTGGACGATGTCGCTGCTCATGCGCTTCAGGCCGCCGGTGCCATCATCTTCGGCCAGCGGCTGATGCTTGTGATCGTAATTATCGGCGATTTCAACCTGGCACGACTGGCGGGTGGTGTAGTTACGGTAAATCTCCGACAGCACGCCAATCTCCAGTCCCCAGTCGCCGGGAATTTTGATGCCGTTCAGCACATGTGTTCGCATGGCGAACTCGCCGGAGAGCGGATAGCGGAAGCTTGTCAGGTAATCCAGGTATTCCGAATGGCCATAGACTTTCTGCAATGAGCGCAGCAGCGGCCCGACCAGCAGACGTCCGACGCGGCCGTTAAGTTTGTCATCCGCGACGCGCGCATAGAAGCCCTTACAGAACTCATACTGAAACGCCGGGTTGGCCAGCGGGTAGAGCAGGCGGGCCAGCATGCCACGCTCATAAGTAACGATATCGCAGTCATGCAGCGCCACACAGCTGGTGCGGTCCGACGCCAGCGTATAGCCGGTACAGAACCAGACGTTGCGACCTTTGCCGGGATTAGTGGGCGACAGACCCTCTTTATCCAGTTCCGCATCAATGGCTTTCAGACGCGGGCCGTCATTCCACAGAATGCGATGCCGTTGCGGCAGGCGGGAGAAGAACTCGCGGGCAAACAGGAACTGGTCGCGGTCGGCCCGATCCAGACCAATCACGATCTCATCCAGATAGGGCACTTTTGCCAGCTCATCGACGATTTTCGTCAGCGCCGGGCCTTCAAGTTCGGAAAACAGCGATGGCAGGATCAGCCCCATTTTGCGTTTGCGGGCAAAGCGAACCATCTCTTTTTCCAGCGACTCCACGCTGCGGTGGGTAAGGTTGTGGAAATTGGTGATTACGCCATTCTGATAAAAGTCACTCATCGCATCATCCTTTTAATGCCCGTGGGCGGCTTACTGAGGTTGAGTCAAAAAATAGTCCAGTCCTTCACGCCAGCCTTCGGGGCCATGGTGAGCGGTGTGGTAGACCTGCTGCTGATCGGTCCGGCTGAGTGTTACCGGTGTTTTACTGTAGCCCTTAATCACTACGGCATAATCAACTGCGTCCAGCATAGGCGCATCATTCGGCCCGTCACCGAGACCAATTGTGATGGGCGCTTCACCGGGAGAATGGTCCAGAAGCCAGTGCAGCGCTTCACCTTTGCCGCAGCCTGCTGGCATCACATGCCAGAAACGTCCGCCCTGCGTCAGTGCCAGCCCTTCAGCACGTAGTGCCGCCTGAAAGCTATCGAACGCTTCGTCACTGTCGCGCCAGACAATCACTTCAGACGCGTCGCGCTGGCGTGACAGCGCGGCATCAGCCTCACTCAGTCCGGTCATTGAGGCCACTTCCGGATCGGAGAAGTCATGGAAGCCGGTAAAACGGTAGACTGCTTTCAATGCGGCCAGCCGCTGGCAGAGTGCGTCATAAGTCAGCGTATTATCGGGCAGGCGGATCCGCTGCTGATCCTGCGTCTGGACCACGGCACCGTTCTCGGCGATAAAGGGTGAACCACTGATCCCGAGCTTTTTTTGCAGCGGAATGATTTCGGCTGCCGTCTTACTGGAACAGATCACCAGCGGAACAGCGGACTGTTTCAGGGTGGTGAGCCACTCAGTGGCCGCATCCCAGCGGTAGGTATGGTGGTCGAGTAGCGAACCATCGAGATCGGTAATAATCATTAACGGCTGTTGAAGATCGGGCATTAACAGGCTCCTTTCATCACGTTCGCGGCCAAAGCAGCGATTTTTCAATATTATAGTTGAATATGGCTCACACTTTTTTTCCTGTCGCGCTGGCTGAAAATCCAGGATAAATCTTAAAAAAGAAAAGGGGAAAGCGAGGGATGCAGGAAGTGTGCACACGCTAAGTCACTGGCTGGCGCGGTGTTTTCGGTAACTGTTGCCCCATAATGACCCGGTTCGTTGCAGAAACGTGCATATCTGATACTTGTTTTGGTGACGCGTTCGCGTAATCTGCAGAGGTGTTAAGAATTCCCTGGTGTAACGAATTGAATTTTTACCCGGCCTTCCCGCCGGGTATTTTTTTGAAATCGATTTCAGCGGTTAGCTTCATAAGCGCGATAGTTACAGATATCGATTTCAAACGCTTCTGCCAGTTCGGTATACGAGTGGAAAATCTGGCCTTCAACTTCAGGCCGTAGCATCTGACTCTGCTCCATATATTCCCGTATCTCTCCTGACGTTTTTGCCTGAATCGCCGCCAGTAAACCCTCCACATCCACCTGCAGATCGGACGCCGGCATATCGGTGTGCTGCTTTTCGTCTGTCATTTTCTGACTCCTGAGAGCAAACAGAATAATCAGTATAGAACGCGTGGCAGAAAGGGGGGAGCGGGCAGATCGCAGGCAAAAAAAAGCCCGCGCTGCGCGGGCAAAATCCTTGTTACTTTAGGTTGTGGCTGCACCTATGGGGGTGGTGCAGTAGAGGGAGTGTAAAGGCCAGGCGCGTAAGAAGTCTTGCGGTGAAATGTTAAGAAATTGCAAAAATGATCCTTACTCAGATTTACCTGACTTTGCCCCTGAACAGAGCAGATTCAGTTATAGTTGATGATAAAGCTGATTTTTTTCAATACCTAAAGGAATGGTTATGGACATCTTAAGAATTATTATCGCAATTCTGCTGCCACCGCTGGGTGTATTTATGCAGGTCGGTTTTGGTGGTGCTTTCTGGCTGAATATACTGCTGACGATCTGTGGTTATATCCCTGGTATCGTTCATGCCGTCTGGGTCATTGCCCGTCGCTAACGCGCTGCATCGCGCCGGTTCTTCGTTTAGACTGTACGCAGTAAATAATCAGGAGAACCGAAATGAAGGTAAATGACCGCGTTAGCGTCAAAACCGATGGTGGCCCGCGTCGCGTTGGCACCATTCTGGCCAGTGAGCCGTTTAATGAAGGCACCATGTTTCTGGTCGCGCTGGATGATTATCCACTCGGCATCTGGTTTTTTAATGAAACGCAGCAGCCGGATGGCATTTTCGTCGAACCTTATCACGACGCCTGAGCCTGACGTGCACAATAAAGCCCCGTTACGCTATGCGTAACGGGGCTTTTTGCGTTCAGCGCCGCTGCCGTTGACGACAGCCGCTGATGCTGACCAGCATGGCGTCAGAAGGTTTCCCAGTTATCACTACCGGTGGCCAGCGCCGGACGCGGTGCCAGAGCGGGTGTTCTGGCTGGTGAAGTGACGCGCGCGGTCACACTTTTCGTGGCAGGCGAATCCTGAAGACGGAATGCCGCCACCGCCTGTGTCAGTTTGCCTGCCTGATCTTCCAGCGAGGCCGCTGCCGCTGAGGCTTCTTCCACCAGCGAGGCATTCTGTTGTGTGACGTTGTCCATCTCAGTGACCGCCTGACTCACCTGCTGAATACCCCGGCTCTGCTCGTCCGATGCCGCTGCGATCTCCGACATGATATCGGTAACGCGACGCACCGCTTCGACAATCTCACCCATGGTGCTACCCGCTGCGCCAACCTGATGCGACCCGTCATTAATCAGCATGACGGACTCCGCAATCAGGGATTCAATCTCTTTGGCTGCCTGCGCACTGCGCTGGGCCAGATTGCGCACTTCGCTTGCCACTACCGCAAAGCCGCGACCCTGTTCTCCGGCACGGGCTGCTTCAACCGCTGCGTTCAGCGCCAGAATGTTGGTCTGGAATGCAATGCTGTTAATGACGTTGGTGATCTCAGCGATTTTCTTCGAGCTGCCGGAAATGTTGGTCATGGTTTTCACCACGCTGCTGACCAGTTCTCCGCCGCTGCGCGCTTTGCCGGAGGCATCTGCGGCCAGCTGGCTGGCATGATGGGCATTCTCGGCGTTCTGCTTCACGGTAGCCGTCAGCTCTTCCATGCTGGCAGCGGTCTGTTCCAGTGCTGCCGCCTGCTGCTCGGTGCGTGAAGAGAGGTCGGTGTTACCGGCTGAGATTTCGCTGGAACCCTGATATATCGCTACCGCGCCTTCACGCACCGTACCGACAGTGGTGACCAGCGACTGCTGCATCAGCTGCAGGTTGTGGATCAGCGTACCAATCTCACTGCGACCAAAGGGCAGGGGAGCAGAGGTCAGATCACCCTGCGCAATGCGTTCAATGCGCAGCACCGACTGACGCAACGGGTTAATCACCACGCGACGCAGGAAGACAAAGGTCAGCAGCACCAGCACCAGTGCGGCGCTGAACGCCACGGCCATAGAGATAAAGCCGATGCGCGACTGCTGATCGGCGCCAGCGGTGATGGCATTGGCGCGGTCAGTCCGGATCTTTATCGCCTTAAGTAAGACGGCGTTATAGTCCTCATCCAGCTTGCGGGTAACGTCTGTCTCATGTGCGATGATGCCCTCAAAGCTGCCCTGCTTACCGGCCTCGATCATCGGCATCAGGCCTTTCGTAATGTAATCGTTGAAACGAGCCTGCAGCGTAGCGTCCAGTTCAGTGTCAGCAGGGGTTTTCACTTCACGTGCCTGATAAATAGCAAAGCCATCTTTTGCCTGCTGAATACGTTTTTCAGCGGCAGCGACGTTGGCGCGAAACGCGTCCATGTCACCAATACGCGCGGCGGCACCGGCCTGAATAATAGTCAGACGCGCAGTACGCAGATGGTTCGAACTGTTAGAGAGGCCCATGCGAACCTGAATCTCGTTCGTGGCATCATCGAGGGAGTGATTGCTTAAAATCAGAAAGTAACTGGCGACACCAATACAGAGTGCGAACAGCAGCAAAATGCCGCCGAAGATCAGGCTAAACAGCGGCACCAGACGAAGATTCTGCCAGATGCCTGCGCTTGTTGGTCCATTATTTTCCAATGCAGTGTTCATATCCTTGCTCTCTTGAGGCTGTTGTTATATGCCTTAACATCGGCAAAAGAGCGTAAAGGCTTAGCGGCAAGAGTGAGACCTGGCTCGCAATTCAGCGCAAAAAAAACCGGCCATTAAGGCCGGTTCTTCAGGTCTGACGATCAGCGAATATTAACGTAAATACCCGAGGTCACATTATCGGTTAAACGCACCACATGATAAATAACCTGTTTATTATGGGTTTTGATTTTACGTTTAATATTACCTTTGTGTGACGATACCGTTTTGGCCTTAATTTGCATTTTATCTGAGATCTGAATGGTGTCATGACCTGACATCCACATCTTCAGCATGTTTGACTCAGTCTGGCTCAGCGTCAGCGGGTGAACATCCATGCCCGAAGAGATGCGCGCAGACTGGTTAAGCTTCTTCTGCAAATAGGTGCTGAGTAAGGAATCCAGGGTCGATGTTTTCATCGATTTTGATGTAATAATCAGGTTCTTACGAACGTAGAGATATTCCTCAAAATGGATATTACTAATCGCCATAAATATAAAAAACAGTGTGTCAGGATGCTGCGTAATAATACTGCGGATACGTTCGCTGGAATCAGTCTCATGAATGAAACAATCTTCATTAATAAAGACGACACCAGGATTTAATTGCTCACATTTTTGCTGTAGTTGCTCAATATCGGAGACAGAAGAGATATTTTTCTTCTTAACTCCTTTTGAAGACATGTAGTCTGATAATCCCAGGCGTGTGTAGTTGCAGGAATCCATAATAATAGTTGGCATAATAGCGACCCTCACCAATTTGTTATCCGTTTAAATCAACGATGAATACGCGTTGCGGTACGAGAGAGATTTCTTAGGTACTTTTTTATTCTGCTCGTGCAGTGTGGCAACAGGCAAACGCCCGTAAAAGTCTTCATCCCTGACCCGTTCTGCAAAAAAATTTGTGCTGCCATGACGTCACACATTCTCCGGCAATGGCGGGGAATGCCAGTGAAGTGCCGGAAATTCAGTAAAGCTCATTTTTTGAGACCTGTGTCACTATCCCTGAAAACAGGAAGTTTTCTGATAGGAAAATTCTCAAAAACATTTGTTTTACGAAAGTGTGATGTCTCAGCGTGCGATGACAATGCCGGAAAAAACATTTTTTAACAAGAAAAATCACTTAAAGTTTTTTTTCTTGTAAATTCAGTGTATTGCCAGTTTTGCCTGCATATTCACAGTCTGACAGCTTCTGTGAACCACCCAACTAAAATACGCGAAGCCCGGTTTAATAAGAATTATTTTCAGACTCTCAGCACGTTTATCAGAATTTCCTTAGTTGCATTCTGGAAAACATGGTTCGGAAAATGCACGGATGGTTTTGCGATACTTAAGTGTCGCTGAGCGAAGGTAGTTAGAAACTTAATGTTCAGGGGCGGGATAGTTCTGTCAGAAACAGGGCGAGTAAATCAAATATTTCACTGAACAAATGCTCACAGAACGGGGCCAGCAGGGGCATCAGCAGGCTGATGGTTAAAATTCCGACTGATAAGGTAATCGGGAAGCCAATTGCGAAGATTGATAACTGTGGTGAAACGCGGTTTAACAAACCCAGTACCAGATTTACCATGAGTAACAAAACGATTAAGGGCAGCGCTAACATCATGCCATTAAGGAAAATTAATCCGCCTGATTTCACCAGCGCCATAAATGCGTTGGCATTTAGCGGGTGACCGCCAATCGGCAGCGTATGAAAACTGTCCGCCAGCAATGAGATCAGCCAAAGATGTCCGTTGAAGGTCAGGAACAACAACATGGCCAGCATGTCGAGAAAACGGGACAGCACCGGCATGTTAAGACGGCTGCCAGGGTCAAAAAAGGTGGCGAACGAAATGCCCATCTGCAACCCAATGACTTCCCCGGCAAGGCGCACAGCCGCAAAAGCAAACTGCATGGTAAAGCCCAGTGCGATGCCAATCAGCATCTGCTGGATCAGCAGCCAGAATCCGGCAGGAGAAAACAGGGTCACATTGACAGCAGGTAACAGCGGCATCAGCAGCCAGGTGATCATCACCGCCAGTCCGATTTTGACACGTTTGCTGACGGATCGTTCACTGAGGATCGGCGCGGTGGCGAACAACGCCATGATGCGTACCAGTGGCCAGAAGAACTGGCTGACCCACTGAACCAGCTGGCTGCTGTCGAGAGTAACCATCAGCCGATGATATAAGGCAGGTTGGTAAAGACGGTGCGGATATAGTCCAGCAGCAGATTCAGCATCCACGGGCCGGCAATGATACCGGTGGTGGCAACTGCCAGGATTTTAGGAATAAAGGATAAGGTCTGTTCATTGACCTGGGTCGCCGCCTGGATCAGGCTAATCAGCAGACCGCTGACCAGGGCTGCCAGCAGCAGCGGGGCGGCCAGCATCAGGGCGACGCGCATCGCTTCCTGTCCCATTACCATTACTGATTCGGGTGTCATGTCGTGCTCCGGTAAGAAAAGGGGGATCAGGAGTAGAAGCTTTGCGCCAGTGAACCGACCAGCAGTTGCCAGCCATCGACCAGAACAAACAGCATCAGTTTAAACGGCAGCGCAATGGACGCTGGCGGAACCATCATCATCCCCAGCGCCATCAGCACGCTGGCGACCACCAGGTCGATGATCAGGAACGGAATAAACACGGTAAAGCCAATCTGGAACGCGGTCTTCAACTCGCTGGTCACATAGGCAGGCAGCAGAATACGCATGGGCACCGCTTCAGGACCGGCAATCGGCGCGGTATTCGCCAGACGGGCAAACAGGGCTAAATCCGCTTCTCGGGTCTGACGCAGCATAAACTCGCGCAGCGGCTGGGCACCTTTATCAATCGCCACATCCATGCTGATCTTGTCCTGGCTGAACGGCAGATAGGCATCCTGATAAATTTTGTCGAAGGTCGGCGCCATAATAAAGAAAGTCAGAAACAGCGACAGACCGAGCAGCACCTGGTTAGGCGGTGCCGAAGGCGTGCCCAGGGCATTTCGCAGCAGGCCAAACACAATGATGATACGGGTGAAGCTGGTCATCATCAGCAGCACGGCCGGAATAAAGGTCAGCGCAGTGATAAAGACCAGTGTCTGAACCGGCAGTGACCAGCTCTGACCGCCGTTAGGCAGCGAGTGACTCACCAGGCCTGGCAGCTGGGCATGGGCAACCGGTGCCAGTAACAGCAGTGGCAGTAAAGGAAGCAGTCGACGCATCATTGTGGTTTTCCGGGACGTTTAACCAGATTCTGTAACAGCTGACGAAAATCCTGTGGTGCACGGTCAGCCGGCGTCACAGCGACAGGCTCACCCGGCGGCAGCGTATGCAGATGAGTAATCTGCTGGGCAGTGACGCCCAGCACCAGACGCGCGTCAGCAGTATCGATAATCACCACCCGCTCACGCTGGCCCACTGAGACGCTGGCCGTGAGTTTAAGCTCCTGACCACTGACCTTTTTCGGCGCAAAGCCGGCACGGCGTGCCAGCCAGGCGCAGGCCAGAATCAATAAAATAATCACTGCTAACACGCTGCTGACCTGGGCCAGCATTGAACCGGTCGAAATCGCCTGTGCGTGAGGTGCAGCCGGTTGCAGCGTTTGATTCTGGCTATTCATAATGTGACTCTTAGCGACTCAGACGACGCATACGTTCAGACGGGGTGATGATGTCAGTGATACGAACGCCATATTTGTCGTTCACAACCACCACTTCACCCTGTGCAATCAGGTAACCATTGATCAGGATATCCAGCGGCTCACCTGCCAGGCCGTCCAGAGCTACCACCGAACCCTGTGCCAGGCGCAGCAGCTCTTTGATGGTCATCTTGGTGCGGCCCAGTTCGACGGTGAGTTTCACCGGGATATCCATAATCAGATCGATATCCTGCAGCGATCCCGCAACGTTGCCGCCGTCGAATGACTTAAAGACGTCATCGGTCTGCGGCGCATTACTGCTGCCGACCTGCTCGTTCATCGCTTCAGCCCACAGATCGTCCGCAGAGATATCGTCAGACGGTTTATTACTGTCAGTCATGGGGCTGTTCCTCGTTAAGCGAATTCAAAATCGGGTTAATCAGGTGTTCGACACGGAGCGCATATTGCCCATTCATCGTGCCATATTGGCTGGTTAAGACCGGGACGCTATCGACATGGGCGATAATGCGTTCCGGCTTCTCAATCGGCAGCACATCACCGGGTTTCAGCTGCAGAATCCGTGACAGACGCAGTGAGGTTTCGGCAAAGTGAGCAATCAGTTCCAGCTCAGAGTGCTGCACCTGTTTGACCAGGTTATCGCGCCAGTGGTTATCTTCCTGACGGGAGTTTTCGAGCGGCGGGTTCACCAGCAGCTCGCGCAGCGGTTCAATCATTGAAAACGGGATGCAGATATTAAACTCACCCACCAGGTTGCCAATCTCCACCTGGAACGGCGTGTTAACCACGATATCGTTCGGTGAAGTGGTGATATTAGTGAACTTCACCTGCATCTCTGAACGTACATACTCGACGTCCAGTGGATAAATAGCCTTCCATGCGTCGCTGTAACCATCCAGCGCCAGCTTCAGCATGCGGCGGATAACGCGCTGCTCGGTATGGGTAAACTCACGGCCTTCGACTTTCGTCGGAAAACGTCCGTCACCACCAAACAGGTTGTCGACGGCGATAAACACCAGGCTGGGTGAGAACACCATCAGCGCCGTGCCGCGCAGCGGTTTCAGGTGGATCAGATTCAGGTTGGTTGGCACCGGCAGATTGCGGGCAAACTCATGGTACGGCTGAATCTTGATCGCCCCGACGCTGATGTCCGGGCTACGGCGCAGCAGGTTAAACAGCGTCATACGGAAACTACGGGCAAAACGCTCGTTAATAATCTCCAGCGCCTGCAAACGCTCGCGCACCACGCGGCGCTGGGTATTCGGGTCGTAAGGACGAATATCGCCCTCCGGCCCGTTTTGTTTCTTTTCTTCTTCCGCGCTGCCACTGTCGCCGTTTAAAAGGGCGTCAATTTCAGCCTGGGAGAGAATGCTATCGCCCATTGATTCACCTCAAAATGAAGGCAGTAAACAGCACGTCGCTTACGGCCTGCGGAGGTTGACCTTTTACCAGCGGAGGTGTCAGCGCCTGTTTGATTTGTTCAACAAGCGCCTGTTTTCCTTGCTCTGTCGCCAGCGCCGCAGCACTCTGACGCGAGAGCAGCAGCAGCAGACGGCTGCGCACCTCAGGCAGATAGTCATTCATCCGACCCCGGGACTCCTCATCAGCCAGACGCAGGGTAAAGCCTACGTAAAGCACGCGGTCAGGATCGTTGTCGGGATTGACCAGGTTAACCGTAAATGTATCAAGTGCAAAAAAGACCGGAGCGGGAGGCGGTTCAACTTTCGCCACCTCAGGCTTATCGCCCTCGTGTTTGTTCATCATTCGCCAGACTGCATAGCCTGCCACGCTGCAAGCGGCCAGCGTCAGAATGATCAACACTGGTATTAAGATTTTACGTTTGCTGCCTTTTGCTTTCGCGTTATCAGACATGGTGCAGTTACTTCCTGTGAATTATGGGCAAGCCTCTCGGCTCACGGGACAGATTATCCGCGTCTTAAGTCAAACCAATGGGTAGAAAAGACGCGGGTTTTACGCTTACCTTCAGCGTTTGCCGCTGTCAGGCGAAAGTGTCGACGGCGCTGTTGCCGCTGACGCGAGCCTGAAGGGCAGCGGGAACGGCAATCGGCGTAATGTCGGTGTCACTGTCCTGGGTGAGGGAGAAGCGACCATGCTGTCCATCGCGGCGCGCCTCCTGTTGCTGCTGGAATTGCTGGCCCTGCGCGGAACTGTCACTGCTCACCTGACTCTCGCCCAGGTTGATTCCGCTCTCTGCCAGCGCGCTGCGCAGCTGCGGTATCGCGGCTTCCAGTGCCGATCTGACGTGGCTATGGCTGGAAACCAGACTAATTTGTGCCTGGTCGTTATCCAGTTTCAGGCTGATCTGGATAGCGCCAAGGTCTTCCGGATGCAAACGCAACTCTGCGTTCTGCTGGCCGTTGCGGCTGAACATCACAATCTGCTGACTCAGCGCCTGCTGCCACTCGTCGCTGCCCAGCTGTGAATTCAGCATCGGGGTGGACGGGGTGCTGCTGGTCGCGGAGGCGGTCACCGGCGCGGGCAGGCTGCTGGCGCTGGTAAACGGTGTGGCGCTGATCGCGTTGTCGCTGGTGCTGGCTTTGATCGCACTCTGATCATCCTGCTTCACCATATTGCTCAGCGCCTGCTGGAAACTACTGTCGAGCGTCAGGCCGCTGCTGGTCGCACTTTGCGCGGCGGACTGACTCTGACTGGCGGTGCTGTTCACGGCAGGTGAGTTCTGTGTAACACCTTTAGCGTCATGCTTCTCATCTTTACCTGCCGCAGGACTCTGCTGTGCGCTGTTCAGCAGTTGCGTCAGCGAGGTCTGACTTTTCCGGCCGGTGTCGGTCTGGGCAATCAGCTCGCCTGCCTCACTGCTGACCGGCGTCGAAGGCGCCGCTGTCGGGGTTACCGCACCCGGTAACATGGCGAACAGGGCCTGCACATTCTGCATGTCACTGGCGCTTAAGGGGGTAGCCTCCGCCTTGTCTTTATCATCGGCTGATTTTGTACCAGCTTTAGTATTTTCCGGTTTAAACAGGGCGGTCAGTTCAGCAGGATTATCCAGCGCCGCCATCAGCGCATTCAGCGGCGCCTTCGGTCGGGCGTCGTCGGCAGTTTCTGCTTGTACATCAGCGGATTGTGCCGCTTTTCCCTGCTGTTTCGCCAGGCCTGCCAGCTGGTTTCCCAGCGTGGTCAGAAAGTCCTTTGGCAAGGCATCAGCCCCTGCTGCAAGGTCCGTCACGCCTGATGGTTCCGCGTCGGTTTTAGCCGCCGCTTTTAAGCCAATGTGTGGCAGCGTAATCATTCGCCTCTCCTCGATGCGGCCCGTTGGGCAAATTCATCCATCCGTTTCTGATCGAGACGGTTTTCCTGTCGTAATGCATTTTCCGCTGCCCGCGTTATCAGGGTCTGATAGGCGTTCAGCCGCTGCTGTTTGTCGCGCCAGTTGATCAGCGCCTGCTCCAGTCGCTGATTCCAGTTATTAAGCTGGTTGCGATGCTGCTCAATCGCTTTTTCCAGCGTCTGAATAAACTGGTGATAGTTCGTCCAGCGGGTGCTGGCGATGCCGGACGACATATCATCGTTGAGTTTGTTGCGATACTCGTCCTGATAATCGAGCAGCATTGTCAGCTGCTCATTTGCGGCGTGCTGGCCGCGGCGCATATCGCCTAAATAGATGGCGGCACGTTCGAGATCCTGCTCCGCTAAGTCGCGCAGCGTATCAATGGCATTTGCAGTTTTCATTGCCGTTACCTCGCGTTAATTA
>Ga0153961_1000064_pt1 | contig 46397 bp, 44 predicted proteins | sample TSFL045MetaG_FD_104748 | JGI IMG/M metagenome (GOLD analysis project Ga0153961, IMG submission 104748) | Attine ant fungus gardens microbial communities from Florida, USA - TSFL045 MetaG | ecosystem: Host-associated > Fungi > Mycelium > Unclassified | place: USA: Florida, Withalacochee...
CTTGTAAGCTGCGGAGCGGTAGATAATTCCTTGTGCGACCGCTGCGCCAGCTGTAGATACTGCTCGCAAATAACCGAGAGACTATAAATGCTTAGGTCGAGATGATGCAACTCGGGCGGGTAATGATAAATCTCACCCATTTTCTCTGCCAGAGAGGCGGCGTTCATCTCAGCGAGCCCACGCGCCAAATCGTGCGTCAGGATCGTTGCCGGTCCGCCCGGGCAGCGGGTGCTGACGACCGGCGTCTGGCAGATTAACGCTTCGACCAGCACGTTGCCGAAGCCTTCGCTATCGGAGCTAACGACCAGCAGCCGGGCATGGCGTATCCAGGGATAAGGATTCGCCTGAAAGCCCTGAAAAATCACCCGCTCTGCAATACCCAAACTCTCCGCCTGAAGACGCAGCTGCGCCGTGCGTTCAGGGCTGCCCTGGCCAAGCAGCACCAGCGGCGCCTGAATGCCGCTTTGCGCATAGGCCTCAAGGAGTCTGTCGTGGCGTTTGGTTTCGTGGAAGCGGCCAACATGCAGAATGAAATCGGTACCGGCCAGCGGACAGGGTTCAGCCGCCAGCCGTTTGATTTGCTCGAAATCAAATGGATTGGCGATCACCTGACTACGGCTCGGCTGCACGCCGACATTTTTAATCAAATCCTCCAGCACGTAAGGCGAGACGGCAATCAGCTGGCTGCTCTGGTAGACGTGACGGATTTTGAGGCGCTTTAGCCATAGAGAGAAGCCGGATTTACGCGCCAGATAAGAGGCTGAAAAGACGCCGTGCAGACAATACCAGGTCTTACGGGGATCCAGCAGGCGTGAGTGTTTGACGATGCGATCGGTTTTATGGAGATGCGAAAGCGCCAGGTCGAACGCGCCTTCTTCCTTTTGTACCTGGCTAACGGCCCGATCGAGCAGGCGCGCGCGACGATGCGTTTCGGTGAGTTTACGCCAGGGCAGTTTACAGCGATCTTTAATCACCCTGTAATCGACGCCTTCAGGAATAGGGTAGTCGCAAACGCTACGCAAAGAGAAGAGCGAGACGCGATGCCCCAGCGCCACCAGCCCTTCCGCCAGCGTCAGTACGACTTTCTCAGCGCCTCCGCCAGGCAAGCCATCAATGATCATCAGTATGCGTTTCGACAAAATACCTACCTCAACACGTCAGCCTGTACGGGGTAAAACCTAAGGCTGTCTCGACCTGGCAGCAAAAAGTGTATAAACACTTATTTTATTATCGGCTCGATTTTAAGGGAGCCGCGATGGAAAAGCCTAACCTTGTTTTTCATAACCTTAACTTAACAAGGCGTAAGAAATTACAGCGTAAATAAGTTTAGTTTAACCAAAGATGCTCTGCTTTAAGAGCAGCAAAGAGAGGGGCGGTTAAATTTTTTGCGACTTGTGCTCAGCCTGCGTAACATAACGCTTTATAGCGACAGCTCGTATTACGGATAAGTCATGGAAAAACCAGCATTTTTAATTACGCTCGATACTGAAGGCGATAACCTGTGGCGTAATCGTAGCGCCCAGGTCACGACGCATAACGTCCGTTTTCTACCGCGTTTTCAGGCGCTCTGTGAAAAATATGGTTTTAGACCGACCTGGCTGACCAATTACGAGATGGCGAGCGATCCCGCGTATGTTGATTTTGCCCGCGATTTTCTGGCGCGCGGACAAGGCGAAGTGGGTATGCACCTGCACGCCTGGCATAGTCCGCCTGCTTATGCGCTGACCGATGATGACTGGCGCTATCAGCCCTACCTTATCGAATATCCTGAGCAGATCCTGCGTGACAAGGTCGCCTTTATGACCGATCTGCTGGAGACAACTTTTCAGACAAAAATGCGCAGCCATCGCGCAGGCCGCTGGGCGTTCAACGAAATTTATGCGCAGGCGTTGCTGGATAACGGCTACCTGGCTGACTGTTCCGTTACGCCGCGCGTTGACTGGCGTGGCTCAGCCGGCGCGCCGCAGGGGAATGGCGGCACCGATTACAGCCGTTTCCCCGATCGCGCCTACTTCCTCGATCTCAACGATATTTCGCAGCCTGGCCAGTCAGGCCTGCTGGAAGTGCCTATGAGCATCCAGTATCGACACGGCATTGTTGCCAGCCGGTTGAAAAAAGCCTGGGATGGTCTGCGAGGTAAGCGGCGAGGCCCCTCCGTAAACTGGCTCCGTCCGGTCGGCGGCAACGTGGCGCAGATGAAGCGGGTGGCAGAGCAGTGCTTAAGCCAGGGCAGCGACTACGTGGAGTTTATGCTTCACTCTTCCGAGTTCATGCCCGACGGCAGCCCGACCTTTAAGAATGAAGCGGATATTGAGCGTTTGTATGACGATCTGGAGCAGCTGTTTAGCTGGTTGCAGAGCCGCACTCAGGGTATGACGCTGACGGAGTTTGCCTTACAAAAGAAATAATTTTTTCTCACAATAGCTTAGAGCTGACACCTTTACCTTGCGCCGTAAGTCATGTAAAGGAAAGGTGTCAAAGTCAAATAATATATTTATTCAGATTCTGAGGATTGTAACGATGGCGAGCTTGGGCAACGGCTAGATATCACAATAGCTAGCGGCAGCCAAAATAGCATCCAGGTTTCGCTGGGTGAACCGATAACGAACATACCTTGTGTAATAAAGAACATTAGCGAAAACAAGTAGAGCATCGCTTCTAGCGCCATTGCCTCTTGGAAACGTCGCCAGGCGCAGCTGAGACCTGTGATAATGACACCTGTTAGCAAGATTAGTCCCACGAAGCCGCCTTTGAGCAGCGTCGAGAAATAGACGCTATGTGTAGTAGTGACAACGGCGCCTAAGCTATTTCTGAATGATAGTGTTTTATCGAATCCCCAACCGAACCAAGGCTTTTGCTCAACCAATTCCAGTGTATGCTGCCATATGCCGAAGCGCACATAGCTCTGCTGATAGGCGTCAATAAGCCGCTGCGAATATTCACTGCCGTAACCAGTAAAGTAAAAAAAGAGGCTGATGACGACAATGCAACCCAGTGTTGAGAGTATATGCCGAAGATGAATATGTTTATATTTGGCAAACAGTAGAAAAGAGGAAACAATTAGCGCCAGCAGCGGGCCGCGGCTTTGCGTCAGCAGCAGGCCGATAAAGAGAAGCGACGCGGGAAAGTAGATCCAGTGTTTGCCCGACTCACGCGCAATAATAAGCGCGCTGATAATACCAATGGCAAAATAACCGCCCAGATCGATTACGTTGCTCGGGGCACTAAAAAAGCCATTTTCAAGTCGCCCCGTCAGCAACGTGCTTTTATCAACAAAAATAAACGTCAGGATCAATAGCGTGAAAGCAGCAGCGAAAATCAGCGAATGCAGCCTTAATACCCCATAGTTTTTAATAGTATGATTAATCATAAGTACAAAAAAGAGAATATAAAGACTATGTTTTAGCGCCGAAGTGAAGGTCCCCTCTCCGAAACTCCAGCAGGTACTCAGGCTAAAGTAAAAAAGAAAGGCAGAAATAAAAAAAAGTGGCGTTTTTGCATCTTTAATAAAGACGTTAAAATGTTGCCGATCAACCAGAAAAATTACTGCCATCAAGATAAAGGAAAGATAAAAGAAATTATTCACTTTTCCTTGCGAGGTAAAAATCGGCATTAAAAACAGAAATGCCATGAAAGAGTAAGAGGCGACAGTAACAATACGTTTTCGGTTATTCTCAGAGATCATTCAGAGATACCTTCTCAAAAATTTCGCTACCCAGAGCACTGTCTGGTGACAAATTATATACCACGATATTCTCCTGCTTCATTATTCGACTGGCGTGCGCAAATGAGGGTTTGATCAACGATATAAATTGAGACGCGAGCTGACTCGGCATGATATCCACTTCGCTTTCGTAAAAACGCGGCGCTGAGAAATTAGTCATATCGACACCGGCGACAAAAAGCGTTCTTGCCCCAAGATAGTATGCAATTTGCAATGCCCAATAGGCTACCGTTCCCGCATCGATCACCCCATGACGAATATCGCGACAAAAAGCGATCTCTCGGTCTACCACATCAAGGCTGAGCCCAACAAGTTGCTGACTTTTTTCGGCGTAACCCGATGGATTCACCAAAGGTTGATAAACCTTATGTCTGACATCCTCGATAATAGCGAGGCGGCATTTTACGGCATCGCTGCCCAGCATAGAAAAAATATCGTGCAGGCAGTGAACAGTAATAAACAATAGCAGGTTGCGATCCTGAATAACCTGTCGCACTACTTCTTGCCGCCTTTTCACAAAGTCGCGATCGATAATAACGTAATAGTCAAATTTTACGCGATCGTGCAAATAGTAAGCGCCGTTGACGCCCAACGCGGTAAACTGCGCCAGCTTTTCTATATTGAGTTTGTTGACTGACGGCCCGGTTGCGATAATAGCCAAAGGATCGTGATGGGTGCCACGCAGCGCTGTTAAATTCTCAATCGCGATGTGCCGGCCTTTCCAGGTCAGCGAACAGATGTGTCCCTCAGGCGCGCGCGCTATCCTTACATAAGGCCATAAGTTTTCACTGTGCCGATAGTCACGCGGATGGGTATAACGATAAATCTGTTTCCAGAACGATGCCATTCAAAGTAAATCCCTGAGCATATTCCATACCTCATTAGCGTCTGTCGACGCCAGGTCGCCGTTGCTGGCTTTTATGGCCTGCTGATTCTGCCCATAACCCCCAATCAGTCCCGGATCCGTCGGCCCGTAGAGCGTAATGTTGGGGCGATCGAGCGCTGCGGTCAGGTGGCTTAATCCGGTATCCACCGACACCACCGCCTTCGCACCCGCCAGCTCGCGCGCTATCGCTTCCAGCGTCAGCTTCGGTAGCACCTCGACATAGTCGAAGCCTTCCGCCAGACGCTGGGCGCGCTGATGCTCGTGCTCGGCACCCCAGGGCAGCTTGATATGCAGTCCTGAGGGCTGCAGCAGCCCGATCAGCTCGCGCCAGTGGCTTTCCGGCCAGTGTTTGCTGTCGCGCGTCGTGGCGTGGAGAAACACCAGATAGGGGGCGATATCCTGCGGCACGTCGCGTAAAAAGTGCGCGGCGATGGCGTAGTCGCCCTGGGTTTTCGGCTTCTCGTAGCCGAGGCTTTTCGCGAAAAGCTCGCGCGTGCGCTCTACCGCATGCTGCTTTTTATCAATCTCATGGCGTTGATCGTACCACCAGCTGGCGAAGGGTTCGCGCGCGCTGCGGCTGTCCTGGCCATGCTTGACGCCTCTGGCAAGGCGCGTCACCAGCGCGGCGCTTTTGATCAGTCCCTGCGCGTCAATCACCACATCATACTGGCGCGACTGCAAATCGCGCTTGAAGCGTACTCGCTCTTCGCGCTGCTGACTGCCGAACCAGTGTTTGCGCCAGCGGCGAATGGCGACCGGCAGGACCTTATCCACTGCGGGATGCCAGGAAGGGATCTGGGCGAAATTCTCTTCCACCACCCAGTCGAAGCGAATGCCGGGGATAGCATGCATGGCGTCGGTCAGGGCGGGAAGGGTATGAAGCACATCGCCCATCGACGACGTTTTGACGATCAGGACGTGCATGCCGTCTCCTGCGGATGAGCCAGCAGTTCGCTCAGTTCCTGATAAACGCGCTGCGGCTGGATGTCGATCAGGCTCTGATGATAGCCCTGTACGGCATCGCCCTTGCGCACCTTATGGTAGCCGGTAATCAGGCGGATGATGCGCACCTGCTTTGAAAGCGGCGGCGTGAAATCGGGGCTGCTTGGGCCGTACAGCGCCACCAGCGGCCGGTTGAGCGCGGCGGCGATATGCATCAGCCCGGAATCGTTGCTGACCACGGCGTCACAGCGCGCAATCAGGATAACCGCCTGCTCAAGCTGCGTCTCGCCGGCCAGATTGCGGCAGTAGGGGCGCGCCTCGGCGGGCAGCGCTGCGATAATCTCTTCGCCGCACGCCCGATCTTTTGCCGAACCGAACAGCACCACCTGCTTGCCCTCGGCAATTAGCTGTTGCGCTAGCGCGGCATAGTGATAGTGCGGCCAGCGCTTCGCCGGGCCAAACTCCGCGCCCGGACAAAAACCGATCAGCGGTCGCTCCGCAGAGATGTGAAACTGAGCGGAGGTCTCGATTTTCTCCTGGTCATCTACCTGGAGCTGCGGCCAGAGTAGCGGCTGCGGCAGCTGCTGCGCCGAGGCGACCGGCGAATCGCAGGCTAGCGCGATATAGCGCTCTACCATTAGCGGGAACGCCGTCTTGTCCAGCACGCGCATATCGTTCAGCAGGCCATAGCGCATCTCGCCGCGCCAGCCGATGCGACGTTTAATCCCGGCGAAAAAAGGCACCAGCGCGGATTTAAACGAGTTCGGCAGCACATAGGCGCGATCGTAGCCGCTGGCGCGCAGCGATTTGCCGATGCGGCGACGCTCGCCGAGCGCCAGCGCGCCGTGCCCGAGCGGCATCGCCAGCGCCTGGCTCACTTCCGGCATGCGCGACAGCAGCGGACGGCACCAGGCCGGCGCCATCACATCAATCACGGCGTCCGGATGTTGAGCCTTGAGGGTGCGATAGAGGCTTTGCGACATCATCATATCGCCGACCCACGATGGGCCAATAACCAGAATTTTCATCGCCGGTACGCGTTCCTTATGCGCTGCGGTTCAGCCAGGCCATATACTCGGCCACGCCCTGCGCCACGGTTTTAAACGGCTTGTCATATCCGGCCGCGCGCAGGTTAGTAAGATCCGCCTGAGTATAGGCCTGATAGCGGCCTTTCAGTTTTTCCGGGAAGGGAATGTACTCAATTTGTCCTTGCTGATGGAATTTCAGCACCGCGTCCGCCACTTCCTGGAACGATTCTGCGCGACCGGTACCGCAGTTATAAATGCCGGAAATCTTGTTTTCCCAGCACCACAGATTGACCGCGACCACGTCGTCAACGTGGATAAAGTCGCGCTGGAAGCCCTCGCTGCCTTCAAACAGCTTCGGATTTTCGCCGTTGGCGATCTGGGTGTTGAGATGAAACGCCACGCTCGCCATGCTGCCTTTGTGGCCTTCGCGCGGCCCATAGACGTTGAAGTAGCGGAAGCCGCACACCGGCGAATCCGCTTCCGGCAGAATCTGGCGCACGTAGTGATCGAACAGCATTTTAGAGTAGCCGTAGACGTTCAGCGGCTGCTCATATTCGCGCTTCTCGATAAAGTTGTCGTTGCGGCCGCCGTAGGTGGCGGCGGAGGAGGCGTAAAGGAAAGGAATTTCGCGCTCGAGGCAGTAGTGCAGCAGATCTTTCGAGTACTGATAGTTATTATCCATCATGTACTTGCCGTCCCACTCCGTGGTCGCGGAGCAGGCGCCTTCATGGAATACCGCCTCGATCGGACCGAAATCCTCGCCCGCTGCGATATAGGTCAGAAACTCCTCTTTATCCATGTAGTCGCTGATATCCAGATCGGCCAGATTGACGAACTTGGTGCCGTCTTTCAGGTTGTCGACGACCAGAATATCGCTGATGCCGCGATCGTTGAGCGCCTTGACAATATTGCTGCCAATCATTCCTGCGCCGCCAGTGACGATAATCATGTGCTCTACCTTAAACGTTGGGGCGTGAAACAGGCGGTTTCACGCGCTAATGCCTCACATCATAACATTTCATCACGGAGCAGACAGCCAGATGACTCCGACACGGTGCCGCCTGCGCGCTCGCTGACGTGAACTATGCTGCAAAATTAACATTCTCCTGGTGGATTTATCGTTAGCATGCTTCTTCTTCAGTAAGATGTGCCGAAATTATGCCATCTGAGGAGAACAATGATGCCAGCGCAATTTTATCAGCAGATTCGCCAGCAGCTGGATACGGCACACCGGGAAGGGCTGTTTAAGCAGGAGCGCATTATTACCTCCGCGCAGCAAACCGATATTGAAGTCGGCGAGCAGCAGGTGATTAACTTCTGCGCCAACAACTACTTAGGCCTGGCAAACCATCCGGCGCTGATTCAGGCGGCGAAAGAGGGCATGGAAACGCACGGTTTCGGCATGGCCTCGGTGCGCTTTATCTGCGGCACGCAGGACACCCATAAGCAGCTGGAGAAAAAGCTGGCGGCGTTTCTCGGCATGGAGGATGCCATTCTCTATTCCTCCTGCTTCGACGCTAACGGCGGCCTGTTTGAAACCCTGCTCGACGCGGAAGACGCAGTTATCTCCGACGCGCTCAATCACGCCTCGATTATCGACGGCGTACGGCTCTGCAAGGCGCAGCGCTATCGTTACGCCAATAACGATATGCAGGCGCTGCGCGCCTGTCTGGTCGAGGCGCGGGAGAGAGGCGCGCGCCATATTCTTATCGCCACCGACGGCGTCTTCTCTATGGACGGGGTGATCGCCAATCTGCGCGGCATCTGCGATCTTGCCGACGAGTTTAATGCGCTGGTGATGGTGGATGATTCCCATGCGGTGGGCTTTGTCGGCGCGGCCGGTCGCGGCACGCATGAATACTGCGACGTCATGGGGCGCGTCGACATTATTACCGGCACGCTGGGCAAGGCGCTGGGCGGCGCCTCCGGCGGCTATACCGCCGCTCGCGCCGAGGTTATCGAATGGCTGCGCCAGCGCTCGCGTCCCTATCTCTTCTCTAATTCGCTGGCGCCGGCGATCGTTGCCGCCTCGATCCGCGTGCTCGATCTGCTGAGCGAGGGCGACGGTCTGCGGCAGCGCCTGTGGGACAACGCCCGCTTCTTCCGCGAAAAGATGACGGCGGCCGGTTTTACCCTGGCGGGCGCCGATCACGCCATTATTCCCGTGATGCTGGGCGAAGCGAGCGTGGCGCAGGAGTTCGCCCGTTTGCTGCAGCAGGAGGGCATTTACGTTACCGGCTTTTTCTATCCGGTGGTGCCGCGCGGCCAGGCGCGTATCCGCACGCAGATTTCGGCGGCGCATACCCAGCAGCAGCTGGAGCGCGCGGTCGAGGCCTTTACCCGCATTGGACAACAGCTTGGCGTAATCGCCTGAGGAGCTCTGTATGAAAGCGTTAGCCAAACTTCACGCGCGGGAAGGCATCTGGATAGTGACCGATGCGCCGATTCCGGAGCCGGGCCATAACGATTTGCTGATCAAAATCCGCAAAACCGCCATCTGCGGCACCGACATTCATATCTATAACTGGGATGACTGGTCGCGAAAAACCATCCCGGTGCCGATGATCGTCGGACATGAGTATGTCGGCGAGGTCGTGGCCATCGGCCAGGAGGTGCGCGGCTTCAGCATCGGCGATCGCGTTTCTGGTGAAGGACATATTACCTGCGGACACTGCCGCAACTGTCGTGCCGGACGTACCCATCTGTGCCGCAATACCATTGGCGTCGGCGTCAACCGGCAGGGCTGTTTTGCCGAATATCTGGTGATCCCCGCCTTCAACGCCTTCCGCATTCCCGACAATATTCCCGACGAGCTGGCCGCGATTTTCGATCCCTTCGGCAATGCGGTGCATACCGCGCTGTCGTTCGACCTGGTGGGCGAAGATGTGCTGATCTCCGGCGCCGGCCCTATCGGCATTATGGCGGCGGCAGTGTGTAAACATGTCGGCGCGCGCAACGTGGTCATCACCGACATCAACGACTATCGCCTTGAGCTGGCGCGCAGCATGGGCGTGACGCGCGCGGTCAACGTGGCGCATGAAGATCTGCGCGCGGTGATGCGCGAGCTGGGCATGACGGAAGGGTTCGACGTGGGGCTGGAGATGTCCGGCGCGCCGCCGGCGTTTCGCACCCTGCTGGAGGTAATGAACCACGGCGGGCGTATTGCGCTGCTGGGCATCCCGCCGGGCGAGATGGCGATCGACTGGAATCAGGTGATCTTCAAGGGGCTGTTTATTAAGGGCATCTACGGCCGCGAGATGTTTGAAACCTGGTACAAGATGGCGGCGCTGATCCAGTCAGGGCTCGATCTGACGCCCGTGATTACGCATCGTTACGCTATCGACGACTTCCAGCGCGGCTTCGATGAGATGCGCTCCGGGCGTTCAGGGAAAGTGGTGCTGAGCTGGGATTAAAAAAAGCCGCGCGGGCGGCTTTGGTTTATTGCTGCTGCTTCTCCGCATCCGTCAGGTAGCGCACCTTGCGGGTGTAGTCCTGACCTTTAAAGGTCAGCGGCTGGCGAGGATCGGCCAGATATTTTTGCCATTCGGAAAGCGGGAAGCCGCCGTGTGCGCCTACCACCTCTGGCGGTATGACGCCCGGCTTGCCGCCGATGCGCTTGGACACCGGCCAGTTCGCCCACTCGCCCAGGTTGACGGTGCGCAGGTCGAGCAGATCCAGCAGGCACGCCAGCGGCAGCTGATCGGTCGGCGGCTGGCTGTCGTTCATTAATTTCCAGGTGTCGTCAAACAGCGTTAGCCAGAGCGGGCAGACGCGCTGCCAGGTCTGGCGCGTGGCCGCCAGATAGGCGCCATTAACGTGATCTTCGAGATAAGGACGCACGCTGAGCTGATAGTAGGCGGGAATAGCCTCCTGCGCCGCGCCGGCCAGTTTGGCAATCATTTTGCCCTGGCGAAAGCTGGAGTAAAAATGGCCGTCTTTCATGTGAATGTCAGGCATTTTAAGCAGGTTGAGATCGGAATCGATCATCAGAATCCCGTCCCCTTTCGCCTGCAGCGGCGCCTGCATTTTTATCAGCCGGCTGCGATAAATTTGCTTGTAGGGATAGGCCTCTTCGCGCTGCGGCACCTCCAGCGTCACAATGCGGGTTTTACGCGGCAGGTCGCCAAATGCGGCGGCGGGCTGGTCGCTAACGATAACGATCTCCTGCGCTGCGGTGGCAAAGCGTTCGGCAAACAGCGCGCTGAGCTTCGCCTCTTCAACGTAATCCTCTCCGGTACAGGGAATGACAATGGACGTTACTGGGGTTTCGCCTCGCACGTCGTACTGCGCGTAAGGCAGATTATGGCGTGCGCGCACGCGGCGAAAACGCGGATTGAGAAAGTTAAGCATGCTTCTTCCTTGTGACGCTTTTTAGGATGGTTTCCACGCCGTTGACATAGTTTTCGATGGCGTACTGCGATCGAACGCGCGCCGACGCGGCCTGGGTTAATCGTTGACGCAAGGCCTCATCCTGCCACAGCGTGACGAGGTGCTGGGCTAACTGCGCCACGTCGCCATATTCGAACAGCAGGCCGGTATCGTCAGGGCTAATTAGCTCCTCCGTGCCGACCACGCGGGAGCCAATCACCGCCGTATTGACCAGCATCGCTTCCAGCACCACGCGCGGCAGACCCTCGCTGCGCGAAGCCAGGATAAAGACGTCGAAAGCGGCGAGGTAATCGAGCGCGTTATTCTGAAAGCCGGTAAAGATGACCCGATCGAGCATCGCCTCTCTGGCGGCCTGCTGGCGCAGCGCAGCCGCTTCTGGTCCATCGCCGACCACGATCATTTTCCAGTTCGCTTCGGGACAGGCCCGTTTAAAATGGCTCAGCGCCTGCAGCACATGATGGTTCGATTTGCGCAGGATCAGCGAGCCGATGGTGCCGAAAATAAAGGTCTCCGCCGGCAGATTTAAGCGCTGGCGCACCGCCGCGCGGTCAGGTAACGGCTGGTGGATATCAATGGCGTTGGAGACGGTAAAACAGCGCGACGCTTCAACGCCGCCGTCGCGTAAGGTCTGATTCACGCCGTGGGAAACGGCGATAACGGCATCGCACCCATCATTTACCATTTTCGCCAGGCGGGCATTCATCAGCGGCTCAATGCGGCAGTGCTGTACCACGGCAATATCGAGGTCTTGTGCGGCGAGGTAGCCTTCAACATTGGTGCTGGGCTGATTATTCATATAGAGCGTATCGTAGCGGCCTTGCTGCAGCAGCGCGCGCAGCCTGCGGGCATTTGGCCGGACGCGCCAGCGCGCGTCGATAGCGTCGACCGCCTCTTTTTTCAGACGACGGTTGAAGAAAAGCAGGGCGCGTGCCGCTTCTTTCGCGAGCTTCGCCCAGCCGGGCTGCTTTTTCTGAGGAATAAAGAGGACCGGTATGGCAATGGCGTTCAGCACTGATTCGATGGTTTCACCGTTGCCGCGTGCGTAGTTATGGTAAAAGCAGCAGGTGATATCGAAAGCGTCACGATCGATGCGCTTAAGCAGCTCCAGCATACTGTTGGTGCCGCCGCCCCATTCTCTGCCGTTATCCAGCAGCATAATTTTTTGTTTCGCCGTCCTCATCCTGACAAAAATCCTTATAGCCGGTCTGCGTCGCTCGCACCGGATTATAGTGATTTCTGTTCAGAAAAGAATGTTAAGGCTAAACCAGCACGCGAAATAGCTTCTTAATAAAGCTGTTTCAAGCCTCTTACAACCACGCTTTGGACTGCGCTCTCCCATACCACCTCAAGCGCCCTGGTCGCCGGAACCGGCTGCGGCTGCACTTTACACACGCCTGGCGGCTGGAAGCCAGGCTGCTGCGGATGCGACGGCGTCACCGGCTTAGCTCCGCCGCGCAGCGGTTCGTTCAGCAGCTGGCTTGGGCGCACCAGCGTAATGTCGGCGGGCAGCGTCGGCAGCATCTGCTGCAGCACGCGCACCGTATTGGGATGCGGATGGCCGATAGCGATGGCATAGCCGTCGCGCTGCGCCAGCTTCACGGCGCGCGTAAACTGCTGACGAATCGCGTTGATATCCTGGCTGTCGTCCAGAAAGACGCGGCGCTTCAGCACCTTCACGTGCGTGCCTTGCGCGGCGGGCACCGACTGGCTGTTGCCGATGGTCATGCTGTCGAGAAAGTAAAAATTGTACTGATTAAGCGCCTGCATCATCTTTACCATACCGGGCAGGCTGGAGGTCATTTTGCTGCCCATATGGTTATTCAGGCCGACGGCGTAAGGCACATTATTGACCGCGCTGCGCAGGATGCGCGCGATCTCTTCACTGCTCATCTCCGGCGTCAGCGTATTCTTCTCTAGCGGCTGCTTGCTGAGCGGCGCCATAGGAAGATGAATAAGGACCTCATGGCCGCTCTGATGCGCCTTCGTTGCCATCTGGCGCGCGCCGGGCGCGTCAGGCAGCACCGCGACGGAGATCGCGGCGGGCATCTGCAGCACTTTGTTCTCTTCGGAGGGGCGATAGCCGAAATCGTCGATGACGATAGCGAGTTTGCCCGCATGAGCGGCGCAGCTTAACAGCAGTCCGCCGATAGCGGCGGCGAGATGGCGACGTTGAAAAAACACTTATCTTCCTAACCACGGGAGTGGATTGACGGCCTGTCCCTGACGTCGGATTTCAAAATAGAGCGATGGCGTACCGCGTCCGCCACTGGTGCCTACCAGGGCGATAGGCTGTCCTGCCTTCACCTGGGCGCCAACGCTGACCAGCGCGCTCTGGTTATAGCCGTAGAGGCTCATATCTCCTTTACCGTGCTCCAGCACCACGACCAGCCCGTAACCTTGCAGCCAGTCAGCCATCAGTACGCGGCCGTCGGCGATCGCTTTGACTTCGGTGCCTTCCGGCGCATCGATTACCAGCCCTTTCCAGCGCAGCTCGCCCTGAAGCTGTTCGCCGAAGCGATGCTCGATACGACCGCGCACCGGCCACAGTGCCTGGCCGCCCGCGCGGCCCAGACCGCCGGTCCGCGCCACCAGTTCGCGCTCGCTCTGGGTCGGCTGGTAGTTTGACCCCTTGGCTTTCGCCTGCGCCTGACGCTGGCGCACTTTTTCCGCTTCCCGCGCCTCGCGCGCCGCGCGCTCCCGCGCCTCGCGTTCGGCCCGGGCGATTTTGTCCTGCAGGCGGCTTTCGTTCTGCCGCATCTCCACCAGATCGGCCTGGTCTTTTTCCAGCGCGTTTTCCAGTTCGTTCAGCGTTTTCTTGCGCGCCGCGCTCGCCTGCTGCAGCTTCTCCTGCTGGCCTTGCTGCTGGGTTAGCAGCGTTTTCTGCTGCTGCTGTTTCTGCTCCAGCGACGCTTTTTGCTCGCCCAGCGTCTGGCGGGTTTTTTGCAGCGCGTCGATGCTCTGCTGGCGCGCGTCGTTAAGGTAGCCGAAGTAGGCGAGGATACGTTCGCTGCGCTGGCTCTCTTCGCCGCCGAGCAAGAGCTGAACGCCGTTATGTTTGCCCTGACGGAAAGCCGCATCCAGCTGCTGAGCCAGCAGGCTTTCCTGCTGCGACTGCTGCTTTTCAAGCCGCGCGATCGAGGCGGTGAGCTGGCTGATTTCGCGGTTAAGCGCGTTCAGGCTGTTGCGGGTTTCGCGCAGCTGACGGCTGGCCTGCGCAATAACTTTTTCCTGACTCTGCAGCTGATCGAGCAGCTTGCTGCGCGCAATCTTCTGCGCCTTCACGCTTTTTTCTTTTTCGGCGATATTTTGCTGAATGGATTTCAGCTGCGATTTGCTGTCGTCGGCGCCGTGCGCGGCCGCAGGCAATAACAGAACGCCCGCGCAGAGCAGGCTGAAGGAGAGAACGGACAGGTGTGCAGGCAACGGGCGTTTCTTTCCGCTGTGACGAGTCCTTGTGGCTAAAACAGTCGCTTTTCCCTTCATAGGCCAGTGATTATTCCACGATGAACAGCCGCTTACCAGCGTAACGCCGCGGGATTTCCTTTTCCAAAGATGTCAGTGTTTATGCTGATGCCGAATAAGGGTTACGTCATTTTTGCGATACGGCAATTTTTTTTAGAAAATGACGTACAAATCGTAACTCTGCCCGCTTAGCGTCTGTACATGAGAAGTGGCGCAGGTATACTCAGAACCCTTGTTTTTAGCTTAATTAGCCCGGTCTGGAGTCGTTACCCCTCATGCAAGAAATTATGCAGTTTGCAAGCAATCACACCATCCTCAGTCTGGCATGGGTCGTTTTACTGGTTCTGGTGATTGTGACCACCTTTAAGGGAATGTTTTCTAAGGTGAAAGTTATCAGCCGCGGCGAAGCTACCCGCCTGATTAACAAAGAAGAGGCGGTAGTAGTGGACGTGCGGTCGCGTGACGATTACCGCAGAGGACATATTTCGGGCGCCCTGAACGTCGCGGCGGCGGATATCAAAAAAGGCAGCTTCGGCGAGCTGGAAAAGCATAAAGCGCAGCCCATAATTGTGGTGTGCGCCACCGGCCAGAGCGCGAGCGAGCCGGCTGAAAAACTGAGCGCCGCCGGCTTTAGCCAGGTGACCGTTCTGAAAGACGGCATCAGCGGCTGGAGCGGAGACAACCTTCCGCTGGTGCGCGGAAAATAACATTAATCGAGGTACGTAACATGGCTAACGTCGAGATTTACACCAAGGCGACCTGTCCTTTCTGCCACCGGGCAAAGGCGCTGTTAAGTCAAAAAGGTGTGTCGTTTCAGGAGATCCCTATCGACGGGAACGCCACGAAACGCGAAGAGATGATCAAACGCAGCGGCCGCACTACCGTGCCTCAGATTTTCATTGACGCGCAGCACATCGGCGGCTGCGACGACCTTTACGCGCTGGACAGTCGTGAAGGATTAGATCCGCTACTGCAGGCGTAAGAGCGGCGCAGGATTTTTCAACTCACAGGACTTAGTCAGATGTCAGAACAAAACACCAACGAAATGCAATTCCAGATTCAACGCGTTTACACCAAAGACGTTTCTTTCGAAGCGCCGAACGCGCCGCAGGTTTTCCAGAAAGAGTGGGAGCCGGAAGTGAAGCTGGATCTGGATACTGCGTCATCACAGCTGGCTGACGAAGTTTATGAAGTAGTGCTGCGCGTGACCGTAACCGCCAGCGTTGGCGAAGAAACCGCGTTCCTGTGCGAAGTTCAGCAGGCGGGCATCTTTACCATCAGCGGCATCGAAGGCACGCAGATGGCGCACTGCCTGGGCGCTTATTGCCCGAACATCCTGTTCCCGTACGCGCGTGAATGCATCACCAGCCTGGTGTCTCGCGGCACCTTCCCGCAGCTTAACCTGGCGCCGGTAAACTTTGACGCGCTGTTCATGAACTACCTGCAGCAGCAAGGCGAAGGTGCCGAACCACATCAGGATGCCTGATGACTACACACGCTTCGATTAGCGTCATCGGTGCCGGCTCGTACGGCACCGCTCTGGCCATTACCTTAGCCCGCAACGGCCATCCCGTGCTGCTGTGGGGACACAATCCCGCCCATCTGGCGCAGCTGCAGGCCGAACGCTGCAACAGCGCTTTTCTTCCCGACGTGCCTTTTCCCGACAACCTTGAGCTTGAGCCCGACTTAGCCCGCGCCATTGCGGCCAGCCGCGATTTGCTGGTGGTGGTGCCGAGCCATGTGTTCGGCGACGTGCTGCAACAGATTAAACCGCATCTGCGTGCAGAGTCGCGCATCGTCTGGGCGACCAAAGGGCTGGAGAGAGAGACAGGAAGACTGCTGCAGGACGTGGCGCGCGACATCCTCGGCGACGCGACGCCGCTTGCGGTGATCTCCGGGCCGACATTCGCCAAAGAGCTGGCGGCAGGCCTGCCGACCGCGATCGCGCTGGCGGCGACTGATGCTACCTTCGCCGACGATCTGCAGCAAAAACTGCACTGCGGCAAGAGCTTCCGCGTTTACAACAACCCTGATTTTATCGGCGTGCAGCTTGGCGGCGCGGTGAAAAACGTCATCGCCATTGGCGCAGGCATCTCCGACGGCATCGGCTTCGGCGCTAACGCGCGCACCGCGCTGATTACGCGTGGCCTGGCGGAAATGAGCCGTCTTGGCGCCGCGCTGGGTGCCGATCCCACTACCTTTATGGGTATGGCTGGCTTAGGCGATCTGGTGCTGACCTGCACCGATAATCAGTCGCGCAACCGTCGTTTCGGCCTGATGCTGGGCCGGGGCGAAGAGGTGGATAACGCGCAACGCATTATCGGACAAGTTGTAGAGGGTTACAAAAACACCAAAGAAGTCAAAGTATTGGCTGAGCGTGCTGGCGTAGAAATGCCGATTACCGAGCAAATCTATCAGGTACTCTATTGCGGAAAACCGGCGCGAGAGGCAGCATTGAGCCTGTTAGGCCGTACAAGGAAGGATGAAAACGGTTCAGGCTGATGCGGGATGCGCAGCATGGTCACCTGTAGCGCCATTCAGGCGCTTTTTTTTCGGGAGAAAACTGCAATGTCGTCTGATGAGTTAGAACTGGTCTGGAACAACATCAAAGCGGAAGCGCGCGCGCTGGCCGATTGCGAGCCAATGCTGGCCAGCTTTTATCATGCGACTTTGTTGAAACACGAGAATTTAGGCAGCGCTCTGAGTTATATGCTGGCTAACAAGCTCGCTAATCCGATTATGCCCGCTATCGCCATTCGCGAAATCGTCGAAGAGGCCTATCGTCAGGATCCTTCGATGATCGCCTCGGCTGCGCTTGATATCCAGGCGGTGCGTCAGCGCGACCCGGCGGTAGATAAATACTCTACGCCGCTGCTTTACCTGAAAGGCTTTCATGCGCTGCAGGCCTATCGCATCGGCCACTGGCTGTGGAACGAAGGACGTCGCGCCTTAGCGGTCTATTTGCAGAACGAAATTTCCGTCTCCTTCGCCGTGGATATTCATCCGGCGGCGAACATCGGCCACGGCATTATGCTTGACCACGCCACCGGCATCGTTATCGGCGAAACGGCGGTAGTGGAGAACGACGTCTCTATTCTGCAGTCGGTGACGCTGGGCGGTACCGGCAAAACCAGCGGCGATCGTCATCCGAAAATCCGCGAGGGCGTGATGATCGGCGCAGGCGCGAAGATTCTCGGCAATATCGAAGTCGGGCGCGGCGCCAAGATCGGCGCAGGCTCGGTAGTGCTACAGCCGGTGCCGCCGCATACCACCGCCGCAGGCGTACCGGCGCGCATCGTCGGCAAACCCGCGAGCGACAAACCGTCAATGGATATGGATCAACACTTCAACGGCACCGTGCCGGGCTTTGAGTTTGGTGACGGGATCTAGCTAAGCCGCGCGCCTGCGTAATCAAGCTGGCGCCAGGCTTCATACACCACGACCGATACTGCATTTGACAGATTCATGCTGCGACTCTCCGCGCGCATCGGGATGCGGATTTTATGCTCTGGCGACAGCGCGTCGAGGATCTCGGCAGGCAGTCCGCGACTCTCCGGGCCGAACAGCAGATAGTCACCCGCCTGATAGCTCACCGCGCTGTGCGCCGGCGTGCCCTTTGTCGTCAGCGCAAACAGCCGCGCGGGCTGCTCGTCGCGCAGGAATGCCGCATAACTCTCATGTTTCTGAATCGCGGTAAATTCGTGATAGTCGAGACCGGCACGGCGTAGCCGCTTGTCGTCCCACGCAAAACCGAGCGGCTCAATCAGATGCAGCTGAAAGCCGGTATTGGCGCAAAGGCGAATAATATTGCCGGTATTCGGCGGGATTTCTGGTTCAAATAAAACGATGTTAAGCATAAGGCCCCCGATGACAGGGGCCGAAGCATAGCAAATTATTAGCGGCTGGAGGAGTAGAGTGGCAGCCAGATCGTCAGGCGCAGTCCGCCAAGCGGGCTATCGTCGGCTTTCACCCAGCCGCGGTGCTGCTGGATGGCGGTTTCGACAATCGCCAGACCGAGTCCCGTGCCGCCTGACTCACGATCGCGCGCCTCATCGGTGCGGTAGAAGGGACGGAATATCTGCTCGCGATCTTCCGGGCTGACGCCAGGACCGTCATCGTCGACGTGTACCGTCAGGCCGCTGATATCCACTGAAAAGCTGACGCTGATATGCGAGTGCGAGTAGCGCAGCGCGTTACGCACGATGTTTTCCAGCGCGCTCTCCAGCGCATGTGGGTTGCCGTAAAGCGGCCAGGGGCCAGGCGGATAGGGCACGTCGAGCTGCTTGCCCATCTGCTCGGCTTCGAATTTCGCGTCTTCCAGCACGTCATTCCACAGCTGATTCGCTTTCATCGCCTCGCTGACCAGCGCGTTCTTATGCTGGGTGCGTGACAGCACCAGCAGATCGTTGATCATGCCGTCCAGGCGTTGCGCCTCCATCTCGATGCGCTCCAGCTCTTTGCCTTCGCCGTGACGGCGGCGCAGCAGCGCCGTGGCCAGCTGCAGACGCGTCAGCGGCGTGCGCAGCTCGTGGCTGATATCCGACAGCAGACGCTGCTGCGAGGTCATCATGCGCTCGAGTGCGCTCACCATCTGGTTGAAGCTGGAACCGGCGGCGAGAAACTCCTGCGGCCCTGATTCCAGCTCCGGATGCTGGCGTAAGTTGCCGCTGGCGACTTCATCCGCCGCGTATTTAAGCTTGCGCGCCGGACGCGCCAGGCTCCACGCCAGCCACAGCAGCAGCGGCGAGCTGATGAGCATGGTGACGATCAGCAGCAGCAGCGGTCGGTCAAACAGCAAATTGATAAAATCGAGCTGCGAGCTGGTCGCCGGTCGAATCAGGTAGAGCTGATAGTTATCTTCGCCGTCGCGCACCGCGAAGGGGCCGACCATTTCGATACGGCCATACTTCTTTTTCTGCGGATGATCGGCATTGTCGGACTGCCCGATAAAGTTGCGGATCACCTGCATTTCATTATGCTGCGCGCCAATCACGCGGCCTTCGCTGGTAACCAGCAGCAGACGCTGGCCGGGCGGCGCCCATTTGTCGATGGCGCGCGAGAGTCGGCGCCACCACATCAAATCGTTGGGCGGATCCTGCGCCAGTTCTACTTCGACATGCTGTTCAATCATCGTTCCCTGGCGCTGCTCGCTATCGAGCAGCGAGGCCATCTGGCGGGAGTCCAGCTTGGGCACCATCAGTACCAGCATCAACACCAGCGCCAGGGTTAGCCAGAAAATGGCGAAGATGCGGGTGGTGAGGCTGCCAATCATGAAGCCGAAACCATCAGATAGCCGCGGCCACGTAAGGTTTTGAACCAGGGATGGCCATCGCGGCGCTCAGGTAGTTTGCGGCGCAGATTGGAAATATGCATATCAATAGCGCGGTCAAACGGCGTCAGACGCTTGCCAAGCACTTCCTGGCTCAGATGCTCGCGCGAGACCACCTGACCAAGATGCTGCGCCAGCAGGTAGAGCAGGGTAAACTCGGTGCCGGTGAGATCCAGCGTCTGATTGTCGAAACTCGCTTCCTGACGACCTGGATTCAGGCGCAGGCAATCCACTTCCAGCGTCGGGGAGCTGCTGTCATGCTGCTGCTGCTGCTCGCTCCAGTTGGAACGGCGCAGAATCGCGCGTATACGCGCCACCAGTTCGCGATCGTTGAAAGGCTTAGGCAGATAGTCATCCGCGCCCAGTTCGAGCCCCAGCACGCGATCCAGCTCGCTGCCGCGCGCGGTTAACATGATGACGGGCGTCTGATGTTGCTGGCGTAGTTCTTTCAGCGTGTCGATGCCGTTCTTTTTCGGCATCATCACGTCGAGCAAAAGCAGATCGATAGAGGTATCCAGCAGGCTCAATGCCTGTTCGCCGTCGCTGGCTACCACCACTTCAAACCCTTCCATTTCTAACAGTTCTTTAAGCAGCGAAGTCAATTCGCGGTCATCGTCAACCAACAGGATTTTATTCATTTTTTATTGCCCTCCGCAGGCAAAATACCGTGTTCCTGACTTGTCAATCCAACGCTTTACGTAGTTTTACACCCCCTGACGGATGTTTGCAGCTGTCGCCGTACACTGGTTCTCGTTGAATCGCAAAACGGAACGAACTGGAGTAAACGATGCGCACAGTAACCGCCGTCGTCATAGCCTCAGCGATGGTTCTCAATCACGCCAGCGCAGGAGTAGCAGACACGACGACGATTGACGAAATGCATCACGGCGGATTGACGACAGGCAGTATGACGCAAAATCCGCAAAGCCACATGTTCGACGGCATTGAGTTGACGGAAGAGCAGCGTCAACAGATGCGAGACCTGATGCAGCAGGCGCGATATGAACGTTCCCCTGTCAGCATCGGCGATATCGAAAACATGCATGGCCTGATCACGGCAGAGACGTTTAATGAAGCGGCCATCCGCGCTCAGGCTGAGAAAATTGCCCAGGCGCAGATTGAACAGCACGTCGAGATGGCGCGCATTCGCAACCAGATGTATCACCTGCTAACGCCGGCACAACAGGCCGCGCTGCAGAAGAATTACGAGCGGCGGCTCGCCGAGCTGCGCAAGCTCTCGAATTTGCAGTCAGCTTCATCGCTGCAAGCAGTGAGTAGTACCAGCAGTAACCAGTAACATAGTATCCCTGTTTTCCTTGCCATAGACACCATCCCTGTCTTCCCCCGCATGATGCGGGGGTTTTTTTTGCCTGTTACGGCCCTCATTCATTGCGTCAATCCATGCTTTCTATTGCCCTTTTTCGCATCTGGATTCTATTTCAGAACAGAAGCGAGTATTTAAACGGTTATATAACAAGAAAAAACCGTGTCGTCTCGCTTATTTCTTGTGTGCGATTTGCTGTTTATTTTGCATATAAAGACCCGCAAAAAAATTAACGTATCGGGGCAAAAAAAGTAAATATTTAACTATATGATATCCATAAAATAAGTTTTTCTTATGGTTATTAAAATGATAATAATCAATATATTAGCTATTTTTTGTTTTACTTGTGTTCTGCTGGCTGACTTCTACACTTGATCCTGTCGCAGCAAGGAAAGCGCACATCCCGGGAATTTAAAGGAGTGCAGTAACCACATTACGTAAATCAATCTGAATATATTAACGGAGTAAGTTATGGCAGAACATCGTGGTGGTTCAGGTAATTTCTCAGACAATCAAAAGAAAGCTTCTGACGCAGGTAAAAAAGGCGGACAAACCAGCGGCAGCGGCGGCAACTTTAAAAACGACCGTGAAAAAGCCTCTGAAGCAGGCAAAAAAGGCGGTCAGAACAGCCACGGCGGCGGCCGCAGCTCTTCCTGATTGCTAATACGCTCAGCCGTTTTCGTGCGTTTCCCGCCAGAGGGAAACGGTGCCCCGTCCTCTTTGAGGTCGGGGTTTGTTTTTTTGGCGTCTGACCAGCTTCGGTCTGGGAAGTAACGCAGGGTTTATGCGCAGCGACAAGATGGATGTTAAACTTTAGCCATTCCTTTTTTGGGTGCATGCCTGTAATGGCTGAGGGAGCAACATTATGCAACCCACCTATGCCCGTCTGGTCAATCGCGCGGCGCTGGCGGCGACGATTCTGGCGACCTGCCTGCTGCTCGTCAAAATTTTTGCCTGGTGGTATACCGGTTCCGTTAGCCTGCTGGCGGGCCTGGTCGACTCGCTGGTCGACATCGCCGCCTCGCTGACTAACCTCCTGGTCGTACGCTATGCGCTACAGCCCGCTGATGCCAACCACACTTTTGGCCACGGCAAAGCGGAATCGCTGGCGGCGCTGGCGCAAAGCATGTTTATCTCCGGCTCGGCGCTCTTCTTGTTTTTGACCGGTATCCAGCATCTGGCTTCGCCCAGTACGCTGCGCGCGCCGCTGGTCGGCGTGGTTGTCACCGTCGTGGCGCTCTGCTCGACGCTGCTGCTGGTGGCGTTTCAGCGCTGGGTGGTGCGTCATACGCACAGCCAGGCGATCCGCGCCGACATGCTGCACTACCAGTCCGATGTGGTGATGAACGGCGCCATCCTGATTGCTTTAGGCTTAAGCAGCTACGGCTTTGCCCGCGCGGACGCGCTGTTCGCGTTGGGTATCGGCGTCTATATATTGTACAGCGCCCTGCGGATGGGCTATGACGCCGTGCAGTCGCTGCTGGATCGCGCGCTGCCGGAGGAAGAGCACCGTGTTATTCTCGATCTGGCGCGCAACTGGCCGGGCGTAGAGGGCGTGCACGATGTGCGTACGCGTCAGTCGGGACCGACTAAATTTATCCAGCTGCATCTGGAGCTGAATGATGATTTGCCGCTGGTGCAGGCGCATCGCGTCGCGGATCAGGTAGAGAAGGCGCTGCGTCAGCGTTTTCCCGGTTCAGACGTGATTATTCATCAGGATCCCTGCTCGGTAGTGCCGATTGAGCAGCAGAATTCACCTGGGTTTTAACATCAGCGAATTAGTTTTATCTATTTAAAATGACGAAGCGCTAACATTAATGCAAAAAATTTAGTGAAAACTTGTCTGACCTGAATCAATTCAGCAGCAAGCCTTTGATATACTATCTGCCATCACGGGTCGCGCATAGGGTATGCCGCTTAGCGGCGCACGACAGGCAGGATTAACTTTTCGTTTTAACAATCCAGAGGTTGTCATGATCAAAAAAATTGGTGTATTGACCAGCGGCGGTGACGCCCCCGGCATGAACGCAGCCATTCGCGGCGTTGTACGATCAGCGCTGAGCGAAGGACTGGAAGTTTTTGGTATCTATGACGGCTATCTGGGATTGTATGAAGATCGGATGATCAATCTCGACCGCTACAGCGTCTCGGACATGATTAACCGCGGCGGCACCTTCCTGGGTTCGGCGCGATTCCCAGAGTTTCGCAATGACGAAGTACGTCAGGTCGCCATCGAGAATATGAAAAAGCGCGGTATCGACGCGCTGGTGGTTATCGGCGGCGACGGCTCCTATATGGGCGCGAAGCGCCTGACCGAAATGGGTTTTCCCTGCATCGGCCTGCCGGGCACCATCGATAACGACGTCGCAGGCACCGACTACACCATCGGCTACTTCACCGCGCTGGAAACCGTGGTCGAGGCAATTGACCGTCTGCGCGATACGTCCTCTTCTCACCAGCGCATCTCAATTGTTGAGGTAATGGGACGCTACTGCGGCGACCTGACCCTGGCAGCGGCAATTGCGGGCGGCTGTGAATTTATCGTGCTGCCCGAAATTCCCTACACCCGCGAAGAGCTGGTGATGGAGATTAAAGCGGGCATTGCGAAAGGCAAAAAGCACGCCATCGTGGCGATCACCGAGCATATCTGCGATATCGACGATCTGGCGAAGTACATCGAAGCGGAAACCAAACGCGAAACGCGTGCGACCGTGCTCGGTCATATTCAGCGCGGCGGCGCGCCCTGCGCGTATGACCGTATCCTCGCGTCGCGCATGGGCGCCTATGCCATTGAGCTGCTGCTGCAGGGCTACGGCGGCCGCTGCGTGGGTATCCAAAACGAGAAGATGGTGCATCACGATATCATCGACGCTATCGAAAACATGAAGCGTCCGTTTAAGCGCGACTGGCTGGAAACCGCGAAAAAACTTTACTGATGTAGAGTACGCTTCAGGCGCATCTGTTGATGCGCCTTTGCTTTGGCTATCTATATTCCTGATGGTTATAAACGCTTATTTTTAATTCTTTTAGCTCTAAAATAGTTTATGTCACGCTAATGACCTAATGACATCGGGAGCGCGCATAATGAACAAGTGGAGTATCGGTATTACCCTTCTGCTGGCCTCTGCCAGCGTTCTGGCAAAGGATTACCAGCTGTTAAACGTCTCTTACGATCCGACGCGTGAGCTGTATGAGCAGTACAACAAAGCCTTTGCGGCCCATTACAAGCAGGAAACCGGCGACAGCGTGGTGATCCGCCAGTCGCACGGCGGCTCAGGCAAGCAGGCTACCTCGGTGATTAACGGCATTCGCGCCGATGTCGTGACGCTGGCGCTGCAATCCGATGTCGATGCTATTGCCGAACGCGGCCGTATCGATAAGAACTGGCTCAAACGTTTGCCAGACAACTCCGCGCCTTACACCTCCACCATTGTTTTCCTGGTGCGTAAAGGCAACCCGAAAGGCATTCATGACTGGCCGGATTTAATCAAGCCAGGCGTTTCAGTCATTACTCCGAACCCGAAAACCTCAGGCGGCGCGCGCTGGAACTATCTGGCAGCATGGGGCTGGGCACTGGACCAAAACAACGGCGATCAGGCGAAGGCGCTGGCTTACGTAAAAGCGCTGTTTAAAAACGTTGAGGTTCAGGACTCCGGTGCGCGCGGCGCAACCAATACCTTCGTCGAACGCGGCATTGGCGACGTGCTAATCGCCTGGGAAAACGAAGCCTACCTGGCGGTCGATAAGCTGGGCAAAGACAAATTTGAAATTGTTACGCCGAGCGAATCTATTCTGGCTGAACCGACTGTTTCCGTGGTGGATAAAGTGGTGGACGAGCAGGGCACGCGTAAAGTCGCGGAGGCCTATCTGAAGTATCTCTACTCGCCGGAAGGCCAGACCATCGCGGCGCAAAACTACTATCGTCCGCGCGATGCGGAAGTGGCGAAGAAATTCGCCAGCACCTTCGCCCCGGTGAAGTTGTTTACCGTTGATAATAAGTTCGGCGGCTGGACACAGGCGCAGAAAACGCATTTCGCTGACGGCGGCACCTACGATCAGGTGATGAAGCCTTAAGCGCTCAAGCAGAGTAATAACGGCCAGCATGCTGGCCGTTTTTATTTGTGCGTGACATTGCGCAGCAGCCAGGCGAGGATGCGGAAAAAGCGGGAAGAGGAGCCTTGCTATGCAGGGACGTCGCCAGGCGCTGGGCCTGATTGCGCTACTGTTATTGATCCTGATAAGCGGTTTAACGATTGCCGCATTCCACCTGCATAAAAACAGCGATGCCCTTTGGCAAATTGTCAGTGAAAAATGCGAGCCGAATCAGCGCGCAAGGGGGCTGCCTGCACCCTGTCAGCGCGTCGACCTGGCTCAAGGCTATGCGCTGCTTAAGGATTTAAACGGGCCGCTGCAGTACCTGCTTATCCCGCTGGCGAAAATCACCGGCATGGAAAGCCCGGCGCTGCTCGATCCTGCCACGCCCAATTTCTTCGCTTTTGCCTGGCAGGCGCGCGCGCAGCTGGCGGCAAAGCGCGGCGCGCCCATCGCTGACAGCGCGCTGTCGCTGGCGATCAACGCCGAGTACGGCCGCACTCAGAATCAGCTGCATATTCATATCTCCTGCCTGCGTCCCGATGTGCGCCGCGCGCTGGACCGTCTCGCCCCCACGCTCTCCAGCCGCTGGCAGCAGGAACAGCTGCGCCAGCATGCTTATCAGATACGCGCGCTAACCCTGCCGGAACTGACACAGCGGAACGTTTTTATTCGCGTGGCGGACGAGATCCCCAATGCGCGCAGCGAAATGGGCAAATATGGCATGGCGCTGGCGGCGCTGCCGGATGGACGGCTGGCGCTGATGGCGCTTGAGCGCAACTGGCTATTGCTGAACCGGGGATCGGCGGAAGAGCTGCAGGACCACAGCTGCGCGATTTTGCGGCAATAAAAAAGCGGCCGTCAGGCCGCTTTATTTGCATGTCAGGAATTACGCTTTTTTCGCTTCCGCCGCTGCTTTGACGATAACGGCAAAGGCGTCAGCCTTCAGCGATGCGCCGCCGACCAGCGCGCCGTCGATGTCAGGCTGGGTAAAGAGTTCAGCCGCGTTTTTGTCGTTAACAGAACCGCCGTACTGAATGATTACCTGCTCGGCGACCGCAGCGTCTTTCTTCGCAATATGCTGGCGAATAAATTTATGCACCGCCTGCGCCTGCGCTGGAGTGGCAGATTTGCCGGTGCCGATCGCCCAGACGGGCTCATAGGCGATAACCACGCCGTTAAAGGCTTCCGCGCCCTGGGTTTCCAGTACCGCGTCGATCTGGCGCGCGCAGACTTCTTCAGTCTGGCCGGCTTCGTTTTCCGCTTCGGTTTCACCAATGCACAGCACCGGCACCAGGCCAGCGGCTTTCAGCACGGCGAATTTCTTCGCGATGAACTCGTCGCTCTCTTTATGGTAGGTACGACGCTCAGAGTGCCCGATAATGATATATTTCGCGCCGATATCTTTCAGCATCTCAGCGGAGGTTTCGCCGGTGAAGGCGCCCGACAGGTTAACGTCGACGTTCTGCGCGCCCAGAGCGATGTGGCTGCCGGAGATGGCGTGTTTCGCCTGGTCGAGGTAGATGGTCGGCGGGGCGATCGCCACGCCGCAACCGTCAACGCCGGAGAGCGCTTTGCGCAGGCCTTCGATCAGCTCGCCTGTCATCTGCTTGCTGCCATTCAGTTTCCAGTTACCCATAACCAATGGATGTCGCATTCTATCCTCCGCGTTACGCGATTCATTAAATTGCACTGCCAGCAGGCAGCGTTGACTGCCAGACAGTATAGAGATCTATCAGGTCAATGGCTTTGCTTTTCGTCATTTTTGCCGTCCTCATCGGCTGGCGGCAGCGCCAGTTTTATGGGCTCAATGGCGAAGGTCAGACCCTTATCGCCGTTGTCCGCCACCACGAAACGCAGCGCGCCTTCGGTGCGGGCAAAATAGCGTGCGCCTTTGCCTTCGCTCAGCAGCGCGTTCAGCTTTTGCCGCGCCTCATCCGGCGTAAGGCCAGGGACGAAAAAGCGCAGCAGCGCCGTCATATAGGCCATTGCCTTCTCCTGCGACGCTTTCTGATCCGGCCCCGGTACCGGCAGCCAGGTCAGCTGCAGGGTTTTCACTTTTCCGGTTCCCTGTTCCAGCGCGGTGGAGGCGTAGAGCGTTTCGCTGATTTTGCTCGCCGCGCGCGTCAGGCGGCTGCTGTCGTTTCTGCTGTCGATGGCGCGATACTCCATCAGCGGCAGGTCGGCGTTGGCGGCATTATAGCGCTCGCGGAACTGGCCGATGGTCATATCAAAGGTAGGGGCGCCCGCCAGCAAATAGGGTGCGGCAGGCAGGGATTCGCTGCGCTCGCGCAGCGTGGGATCGGCGGCAAATGCCGGAGCCGTTAGCGCAAGGCTCAGCAGCAGCGCGCCAGGCAGATTCTTCATTTCGTAGGCTCGACCAGTAAACTCTGCGCCAAATTAGAACGGGTTTTACCTGCGAAAGTCAAAAGCGCGACGGGCAAAATTTGCCTCAGGATAAGAATTACCTTATCACCGCGCGGCTTACCAGTAGTGCTCGCTGGTGATGTGCCCGGGTTTACGCTTCAGATGCTTGCGCATATCGCGCGTCTCTTTCAGCATCTGCTGGGTATCGCGCACCATCTGCGGGTTGCCGCATAGCATGATATGGCCCGATTCCGCCTCAATCGGCAGCCCCACCGCGCGCTCCAGCTCGCCGCTTTCGATCAGCGCCGGCACGCGACCGGTGAGCGAACCCGCTGCGTTTTCACGGCTCACCACCGTCTGAATGCGCAGCTTGCCGTTGTAGATCTGCTGCAGCGACTGCATTAGCGGCAGATAGCTGAGATCTGCGGCGTAGCGCACCGCGTGTACCAGCACGATATGGTCGAAGCGATCCAGCCCTTCACCCTGTTGCAAAATAGAGAGGTAAGGGCCGATCGCCGTACCGGTCGCCAGCATCCACAGGGTTTTGCACGGCGGGATCTCATCCAGCACAAAAAAACCGGCGGCCTCTTTCGTCACCATCACGCTGTCCCCTGGCCTGAGCGCCTGCAGACGCGGACTCAGTTTGCCCTCCGGCACCGTGACAAGATAGAACTCCAGCAGCGGATCGCGGGGCGCGTTAACGTAGGAATAAGCGCGCTGTACGCGTTCGCCGTCTATCTCCAGCGCCAGCTTGGCAAACTGACCGGCGGTGAACGCATCGATCGGCGCGTGCACCCGCAGACTGAACAGCGCGTCCGTCCAGTTTTTCACTTCCTTTACTTGCGCATTGACCCATTCAGCCATCGTTACTCTCTCCTGGTCGTTGATTTGTCAGGCACAGTGTTATCATCGCGGCTGCCCGTCGCTTTTTCCACCCGCGCGCCGGTTTTTGGGCTCAAATCGACAAATGTGCCGCACGTCTCGACACGCCGTTGTCTGCCGTTGACAAGGTGGTACGAAAACTTGACGCCTGCATGGCGACCTCTTTACGCTCTTCTCTCGATTTGTCACGTAATCCTGATATTTTTCCCGCCATTAACCCGATGCAGCCAGTTTTGCTGCTGCATTAACTTTATTTCACAGACTGAGATGTCGATGAAGAAGATGGAAAATCGGCCGCTGCTGCTGATGTTGATTTTGATGCTGGCGGTTGGGCAGATGGCGCAGACAATCTATGTTCCGGCGATGGCCGAAATGGCGGACGCGCTCAACGTGCACGACGGCACGCTGCAGCGCGTAATGGCGGCCTATCTGATGACCTATGGCGGATCGCAGCTGATCTACGGCCCGCTCTCCGACAGCATAGGGCGCCGTCCGGTGATCCTCGCCGGCATGACGATCTTTATGATCGGCGCGATGACGGCGATGCTGGCTCCGTCGCTGAACGTGCTGGTGCTGGGGAGCGCCGTTCAGGGATTGGGCACCGGCGTAGCGGGCGTGATGGCGCGCACTATGCCACGCGACCTCTATGCGGGCGTCGCGCTGCGCCAGGCCAATAGCCTGCTCAATATGGGGCTGCTGGTCAGTCCGCTGCTGGCGCCGGTTATCGGCGCGCTGCTGACGAAGCTGTTTGGCTGGCACGCCTGTTTCGCCTTCCTGCTGCTGCTCTGCGTCGCAGTGACCGGCGCGATGATGCGCTGGCTGCCGGAGACGCGCCCGCAGGGTGGTGAAGTCACGCCTTTTTTCCGCCGCTATCAGCGCCTGCTGCGGGACGCCAGCTTTGTACGCTTTATTGTGCTGCTGATCGGCGCGCTGGCGGGCATCGCGGTATTCGAAGCGAGCTGCGGCGTGCTGCTGGGCGGCGTGCTGGGACTGGATGCCTTTACCGTCAGCGTTCTGTTTATTCTGCCGATCCCCGCCGCCTTTTTCGGCGCATGGTTTGCCGGACGGGAGGCGCGATCCTGGCATAGCCTGATGTGGACCGGCGTCAATAGCTGTCTGCTGGCGGGCGCGCTGATGTGGCTTCCGGCATGGTTCGGCATCATGAATATCTGGACGCTGCTGGTGCCTGCCGCGATCTTCTTCTTCGGCGCGGGCATGCTGTTTCCGCTGGCGACCTCCGGCGCGATGGAGCCCTACGCGTGGCTGGCCGGCAGCGCCGGCGCGCTCATTGGAGGATTGCAAAACCTGGGATCGGGCGTGGTCGCCTGGGCGTCGGCGCTGCTGCCGCAGCGCGACCAGTTCAGCCTGGGCATGCTGATGTTCGCCACCGCGCTGGTGATGCTGCTGTGCTGGCTGCCGCTATCGCGACAGCCAGAGGGGCATAGCGGCACGGTTACAGGATAAAGGGATGCAGCGCCGCGTCTTTGCGATCCAGATAGTGGATCGACTGGATGCGGCGAATAGTGCGCGATTTGCCGCGGATCAGCAGGGTTTCGCTGGTGGCGATATTACCCTGACGCGTAATGCCTTTCAGCAGATCGCCGCTGGTAATGCCGGTAGCGGCGAAGATCACGTTGTCGTTGCGCGCCATCCGCGCCAGCGGTAACACTTCGCGCGCTTTAATGCCCATCTCGTCGCAGCGCGCCAGCTCCTGCTCGCCGATGCGGCGATTCTCTTCGCTCTCGCCTTTAACTTCATGACGCGGCAGCAGACGGCCCTGCATATCGCCGTCCAGCGCGCGAATCACCGCCGCCGACACCACGCCCTCCGGCGCGCCGCCGATGCCGTAGAGCACGTCGACCTCGCTGTCAGGCATACAGGTCAGGATAGAGGCCGCCACATCGCCGTCCGGGAAAGCGAAAACGCGCACGCCAAGCTGCTGTAGCTGTGCGATAACTGCATCGTGGCGCGGTTTTGCCAGTATAGAGACCGTGAGCTGCGCCAGCGGCTTATCCAGCGCGGCGGCGATATTTCTCAGGTTGGTCTCCAGCGGCAGATTGAGAGCGATATGGCCGCGCGCCGCAGGGCCGACGATCAGCTTCTCCATATACATGTCAGGCGCGTGCAGAAAGCTGCCCTTGTCGCCGACCGCCAGCACCGCCAGCGCGTTGGCCTGGCCCATCGCGGTCATCCGCGTGCCCTCGATCGGATCCACCGCGATATCGACCGCGTCGCCGCGCCCGCTGCCGACTTTTTCGCCGATATAGAGCATTGGCGCTTCGTCGATTTCGCCTTCGCCGATCACAATCTGGCCGTCGATATCAACGGTATTCAGGACGTGTCGCATCGCGTGGACGGCAGCGCCGTCGGCGCCGTTTTTATCGCCGCGCCCCAGCCAGCGATAGCCAGCTAACGCCGCCGCTTCGGTTACGCGGGAAAATTCTATGGCAAGTTCTCGTTTCATGGCCTGCACCTGCTGAAAAAAGGGCAGTGTAGCATAGCGGGGAAGGGCAAAAAAAAGCCCGCGATAGCGTCGCGGGCCCGGAAGGTTGAGAGGTTCGCCAGCGGCTGCTGACGAACGTTCATATTACTCGTCGTGATCTTCCCACGCCTGCGCGCGCGCCACCGCTTTTCTCCAGCCGGCGTAGCGAATGTTGCGCTCGGTGGTCTCGATGCTCGGGCGGAATTCGCGCTCGATGACCGCCTTGGCGCGCACCTCTTCCAGGTCGCCCCAGAAGCCTACCGCCAGACCCGCCAGATAGGCGGCGCCCAGCGCGGTGACTTCGCGCACTTCCGGACGCTCAACGCGCGTGCCGAGAATGTCCGACTGGAACTGCATCAGGAAGTTGTTCGCGACCGCGCCGCCGTCCACGCGCAGCGACTGCAGGCGGGTATCGGCGTCGTTCTGCATCGCTTCCAGCACGTCGCGCGTCTGGTAGGCGATAGACTCCAGCGTGGCGCGAATAATGTGGTTGGCGTTAGCGCCGCGCGTCAGGCCGAAAATGGCGCCGCGCGCATAGGGATCCCAGTAAGGCGCGCCCAGGCCGGTAAAGGCCGGAACCATATAAACGCCGTTGGTATCCTTCACCTTAAGGGCGAAGTACTCCGAGTCGGTCGAGTCGCTGATCAGCTTCATCTCGTCACGCAGCCACTGAATCGAGGCGCCGCCGATAAACACCGCGCCTTCCAGCGCGTAGTTCACTTCGCCGCGCGGACCGCAGGCAATGGTGGTCAGCAGGCCGTGCGAAGAGGTTACCGCTTCGGTGCCGGTGTTCATCAGCATAAAGCAGCCGGTGCCGTAGGTATTTTTCGCCATGCCCGGCTGAACGCAGAGCTGGCCGTAAAGCGCCGCCTGCTGGTCGCCTGCGATACCGGCGATAGGAATACGCGTGCCGCCTTTACCGCCGATGTTGGTCTGACCGTAAACTTCTGAAGAGCCTTTCACTTCCGGCAGCATTTCACGCGGGATATCGAGGATCTCCAGCATGCGCTGATCCCACTCCAGCTTGTGAATGTTGTACATCATGGTACGCGAGGCGTTGGTGTGATCGGTAATATGCACGCGTCCCTGAGTCATTTTCCACACCAGCCAGGTATCGACGGTGCCGAACAGCAGCTCGCCGCGCTTCGCGCGTTCGCGCGCGCCTTCTACATGGTCGAGGATCCACTTCACTTTGGTGCCGGAGAAGTAGGGGTTAATGACCAGGCCGGTGGTGTGCTGGATATACTCTTCCAGACCCTCTTTTTTCAGCTTGTTGCAGTAGTCTGCGGTGCGCGGATCCTGCCAGACGATGGCGTTATAGATCGGCTTGCCGGTCTCTTTGTCCCAGACGATGGCGGTTTCGCGCTGGTTAGTGATGCCGATCGCGGCGATCTCATCGGAGCGGATGTCGGCGTGCGCCAGCACCTCGACCAGCGTCGAGCTTTGCGATGCCCAGATGTCCATCGGGTCATGCTCAACCCAGCCGGCTTTCGGGTAGATCTGGGTAAATTCGCGCTGCGATACCGCAACGATGTTGGCGTCGTGATCCAGCACGACGGCGCGTGAGCTGGTGGTGCCCTGGTCGAGCGCAACAATATATTTTTTATCAGTAGTCGTCGTCATAATGCATTCCCGATGAAAAGGTGAAACTTACGCTTTACGCTGCTCAGCGCGTGCGACCGGTTTTTCTGTTTTGCTGCTGGCCAGTACGGCGCCAGGCAGGTGGCGGCCAATCAGCGCGCGATAGCCGAAGGCGCCCAGACAGGCTCCCACTAACGGGCCAAAGATCGGTACCAGGAAGTAGGGGATATCTTTGCCGCCCGTGAAGGCCACGTTACCCCAACCCGCAAAGAAGGCGAACAGCTTGGGTCCGAAATCGCGCGCCGGGTTCAGGGCGAAGCCGGTCAGCGGGCCCATTGCGCCGCCGATAACGGCAACCAGCAGGCCGATCAACAGCGGCGCCAGCGGACCACGCGGTACGCCGTTGCCATCGTCGGTCAGCGCCATGATTACCGCCATCAGCACCGCCGTAATCACCATTTCAACCAGGAACGCCTGTCCTACGCTGATGTGCGGGTTAGGGTAGGTTGAGAAGATACCGGCGAGATCCAGGCTCTGAACCGTGCCGCGCACCATCTGGTGGCTTTGCTCGTAATCGAAGAACAGGTTGTAATACAGACCGTAAACCAGTGCGGCAGCGCAGAATGCGCCTGCGACCTGCGCCAGGATATAAGGCACCACCTTGCGCCCTTCAAAGTTGGCGAACAGGCAAAGCGCCACCGTGACGGCAGGGTTAAGGTGAGCGCCAGAGACGCCGGCGGTTAGGTAGACGGCCATGGAGACGGCAAGTCCCCAGATGATGCAGATTTCCCATTGCCCGAAGGCGGCGCCGGCGACTTTCAGCGCGGCCACGCAGCCAGCGCCAAAAAAGATAATCAGGCCGGTACCGATGAATTCGGCGATGCATTGCCCTTTCAGTGTGTTCGATGTCTGACTCATAATGGTATTCCTGAAGCGAGGTTAAATTTTATCAGTTTTTGTTCTCAATCCATGAGTCACCCAGCTCTCTTGTAGGGCTGGTGTAAATTTATCGTTAACGAGCATAAACGAGAAATAGCGAAATCTAAATCTGTGTGCTGAGTCAAAAAAATGCGCGTTTTCGCGCCTTTTCACTTTCATGAAACATCATTTCAACTTTTTCGCCGCCGTATTTTTGGCGGCGGCCGCACGCGGCGGCGGCAGGCCAGGTATAAGCCGAAAAGTGTTACAGACTGCGCCCGCAGTGCCCGCGTCGCTGGACTTGCGCTATCAGGCTACATACAATCGGAAACATTGTTGCTGGCCTGGCTGATACAGGGCGTCACGCGCTAAGGCTGGCATCATCAACGCCCTGCGAGAATTTAGGAGAGGTCAGAAAGATGTCATTTGAAGTATTCGAGAAACTGGAAGCAAAAGTTCAGCAGGCGATTGATACCATCACCCTGCTGCAGATGGAAATCGAAGAGCTGAAAGAGCAGAACAACGCGCTGAAGAATGAAGCGCAACAGGCGGCGGGCAATCATGACTCGCTGGTGCGTGAAAATCAGCAGCTAAAGGAAGAGCAGCACCTGTGGCAGGATCGCCTGCGTGCGCTGCTGGGAAAAATGGAAGAGGTGTAAGCGCCTCATTAGAATGAAAAACGGGAGCGCGTCGCTCCCGTTTTCGTTTTCGGCGTTACTCGATATCGAGCGGATCTTCAGAGAGGATAATGCCGGTATTGTCGGCGTAGAGATGGTCGCCGGAAAAGAAGGTGACGCCGCCGAAGTTAACGCGCACGTCGCTCTCGCCGATGCCTTCGCCCGCCGCGCCCGCTGGCACAGCGGCAATCGCCTGAATGCCGATTTCCAGCTCCTCCAGGTCGTCTACCTGACGCACCGAGCCGTAAACCACTAAGCCTTCCCATTCGCTTTCAACCGCCAGACGCGCCAGCTGCGCATCTACCAGCGCGCGACGCACCGAACCGCCGCCGTCGATCACCAGCACGCGGCCCCGGCCGTTCTCTTCCAGCAGATCGTAGAGCAGGCCGTTGTCTTCAAAACATTTCACTGTGGTTATCTGACCACCAAATGAGGTGCGGCCACCGAAGTTTGAAAAAAGCGGTTCAACAACGTTCACTTCTTCATGGTAGATGTCGCAGAGTTCAGAGGTATCGTATTTCATGATGGGTTCATCTGTTTGCCACAGGAGGGGTAAGTATACCGCCAGTTGCGGATTGTTGGCAAAATCATCAGCGGAAAAAAAGGCGCTGCATCAGCAGGATGCAGAAAAAAAAAGCCTGGCGTTGTGGCCAGGCTTTGCGCAAGCGCATGGAAAAATAGAATTACAGGATAAAGCGGCTGAGATCTTCGTCCGCGACCAGCTCATCCAGATGCTTGCTGACATACTCCGCGTCGATGGTGATGGAGTCGCCGTGACGATCGCTGGCGTCATAGGAGATATCTTCCATCAGGCGCTCCAGCACGGTATGCAGACGGCGCGCGCCGATATTTTCGGTGGTTTCGTTGACCTGCCATGCCGCTTCGGCGATGCGGCGGATACCGTCGTCGGTAAACTCGACGTTAACCCCTTCGGTGCCCATCAGCGCTTTGTACTGTACGGTTACAGAGGCGTTAGGCTCGGTAAGGATGCGCTCGAAATCGTTCACGGTCAGCGCCTGCAGCTCGACGCGAATCGGCAGACGGCCCTGCAGTTCCGGGATCAGATCCGACGGGCTGGCGACTTGGAACGCGCCTGAAGCGATAAACAGGATGTGATCGGTTTTCACCATGCCGTGCTTGGTTGACACGGTGCAGCCTTCCACCAGCGGCAGCAGATCGCGCTGCACGCCTTCGCGCGACACGTCCGGGCCAGATGACTGGCCGCGCTTACAAATTTTGTCGATCTCGTCGATAAATACGATGCCGTGCTGCTCTACCGCTTCAATCGCGTCCTGCTTCAGCTCTTCCGGATTGACCAGCTTGGCCGCTTCTTCTTCAATCAGCAGCTTCATCGCATCTTTGATTTTCAGCTTGCGCGGCTTCTGCTTCTGACCGCCCAGATTCTGAAACATCGACTGCAGCTGGTTGGTCATCTCTTCCATACCCGGAGGCGCCATGATCTCGACGCCAGCCGGCGCGGCCGCAAGATCGATCTCAATTTCTTTATCATCCAGCTGGCCTTCGCGCAGCTTCTTGCGGAACGACTGACGCGCGGCAGACGGTTCGCTGCTCTGCTCCGGCTGGCCCCAGTTGTTCTTGGCCGGCGGGATCAGCACGTCAAGGATGCGCTCTTCCGCCATCTCTTCGGCGCGATATTTGTTCTTTTCAATCGCCTGGCTGCGCACCATCTTCACGGCGGCGTCGGTCAGGTCGCGAATAATCGAGTCGACTTCTTTACCGACGTAGCCTACCTCGGTGAATTTGGTCGCTTCAACCTTGATAAACGGCGCGTTGGCGAGTTTCGCCAGGCGACGGGCGATTTCGGTTTTACCCACGCCGGTCGGGCCGATCATCAAAATGTTTTTCGGCGTCACCTCGTGGCGCAGCTCTTCGTCGAGCTGCATACGACGCCAGCGGTTGCGCAGCGCGATGGCGACGGCTTTTTTTGCGCCGTCCTGGCCGATGATAAAGCGATTCAGTTCGCTAACGATTTCGCGGGGAGTCATCTCAGACATCTTTAATCCTTACGCCCTGGACGGCAGTTCTTCGAAGTTAACATTGTGGTTGGTGTAGATGCAGATGTCGCCTGCGATATCTAAGGATTTGGCGACGATCTCATGCGCGCCCAGCTCGGTATTCTCCAGCAGCGCACGCGCCGCGGCCTGAGCGAAGGGGCCACCGGAACCAATGGCGATCAGATCGTTTTCGGGCTGGATAACGTCGCCGTTGCCGCTGATGATCAGCGAGGCGTTTTCATCGGCGACCGCCAGCAGCGCTTCAAGACGACGCAGCATACGGTCGGTGCGCCAGTCTTTCGCCAGCTCAACGGCGGCTTTCACCAGGTGGCCCTGATGCATTTCCAGTTTACGTTCGAAGAGTTCAAAGAGCGTGAAGGCATCTGCAGTGCCACCAGCGAAACCGGCAATTACTTTATCGTTGTAAAGACGACGCACTTTTTTCACGTTGCCTTTCATCACGGTATTACCGAGCGTTGCCTGGCCATCACCGCCGATAACGACTCGTCCGTTGCGTCGTACGCTTACTATTGTTGTCACGGGCAGACCCCTTGTTGCAGTAGAAAAAAAGCGCCGCGCGGCAAGGCGCGGCGCATCATGCAACCAGATATGGGGCGGCTTTGGCGGGTTTCAACCCCCGACGGAGAGCGGAATACAGTTTGAATGGCCGTTGCCGCGCAGCCGCTTCAGGGTGCTGTCGGCGGCGCTGCGATCCTTAAAGGGACCTATCACCACGCGGTTCCAGCCGCCGCCGGTGGTAATCCGGCTTTCGAAACCTTCGAACGCCAGACCGGCGCGCACCGACTCCGCCTGATCGGTGCCTTTAAACGAACCGCACTGCACCATCCAGCGCTGCGAAGAGGCCGGTTTTTCCGCCGCTTTCTTCGCCGTTTCCTGCGCAGGTTCGCGCGTAACGGGCGCAGGCTGCTGCGTTTGCGTCTGACGCGGCTGCTGCTGCGGACGCGCGCTAGACTGCTGCTGCTGAGACTGGTGCGGGGGTTGCGTCTGGCGAGCAGGCGGGGTCGGCTGTGTGGTCTGTGGCTGGCGCGCCGGCGCGCTTTGCGTCGCCTGCTGCTGACGCGACTGCATCTGAAGCTGCTGCTGGCGCTGCAGCGTCTGCTGGCGCTGCGCCGGCGTCTGCTCGTTCCACGGCACTTCATTCAGCTGCGTCGGCGACTGGCGCATATCCGCCTGCATCTGCTCCAGCAGCTGGCGCTGTTCGTCGGTAAGCTGCGCGTGTGACTGAACCTCGCCGCCCGCTGAAGGTTCGGTTGGCGTCGGCACCGTCACCTGACGATTTTCCAGCTCTTTAATATATTTCCAGCGCTCTTCAGGCTTCGGCGGCAGGCCGTTGCCGTTGGCTTTATGATCCGGGATCACCGGCACATCTTCTTTTTTATGATGCGCAAGGAACCATAAACCACCGGCAAAGGTCACCAGCACCGCGACGGCCAGGCCTATCATGAGTTTGGAAACACCTGAACCGCCTTTGCTTTTCTTTCCACGGCTGGTGCTGCTTTTTTTGCGACGCGTCCCTGTTGAACGCCCGCGGCCTACATAATCTCTCTGTGCCACTCTCGTTCTGATACCCTTCAAAAAATCGTGCCAACGGGGCGAAAAGGTCTGAAAACACCGCCCGGCAAGGAGTCCGCCATGTTACTTAAGGGTTGGAACTTTGACCAGCAGTGTTCGCCTTAAGAATCTACTGAAAATAACCGAAAAGCGCGGCTATTTCTCGCGCTTCTTTTCTGGTGCCGTGCTGCCGCGCACGGTGAGTTCAGCGTCCAGCAGGCGCGAACCGTTGTTGACGCGCTTGCCCTGCAGCTCATCCAGCAGCAGCAGCATCGCTTCGCGCCCAATCTGATAGCGCGGCTGCGTCACGGTGGTGAGCGGCGGCTCGCAGTAGCGTGAAAGCTCGATATCGTCGAAGCCGACAATCGACAGATCCTGCGGCACGCGCAGGCCAAGACGTTTCGCCTGATTCATCGCGCCGAGCGCCAGCATATCGCTGTGGCAGAACAGCGCGCGCGGCGGCTGCGGCAGCGCCATCAGCTGTTTCAGCGCCTGCGCGCCCGCTTCAAAGCTGAAGTCCCCGCGCACGATATAGGTGGGATCGACGGTCAGATTGCTGCGGCGCAGCGCCTGAATATAGCCCTGGGTGCGGTACTGGCACAGCGGCATCTCTTCCGGCCCGGCAATGCAGGCTATCTGACGATGGCCAAGCTGCAGAAGATGGTTGACCGCCTCGAAGGCGGCCGTCAGGTTGTCGATATGCACGGTAGGCAGCGCCATCTCGGGAGCGAACTCATTCGCCATTACCATCGGCGGCAGATTACGCTGCTCCTCATGAACCGGATCGAACGGGATCCTTGAGCCGAGCAGCACCATACCGTCGATCTGACGCGTCAGCAGCAGATCCAAAAAGGTCTTCTCCTGCTGATTCTGGTGCGCGCAGTCGCCAATCAGCACCAGATAGCCTTCCTGCGCCGCCGTTACTTCGACGCCGCGAATAATTTCGCTAAAAAAGGGGTCGCAGATATCGGGAACAATCACCAGAATCGTCTGCGTGTCGCCGCGGCGGGCGTTGCGCGTTAGCCCGTGCGACGCGTAGCCGACGGCGATTACCGCCTGTTCGACCTTATGCCGGGTCGCCGCCGATACTTTTTCAGGATTCATTAGCGCGCGCGAGACGGTTGCGGTTGAAACGCCCGCCTTCTCAGCCACATCTTTCATGGTGGCGGGCGCTTGAGGGTTCTGCTCCAACACTCTACTCCTGACGCATTCAAAGGATAGTTGTGGCCGAAAAAAGCCACGCCGCGCACATTGTTAACGATTGCGCGGTCGGGTTGTTACTTAATTTGCATAAAAATTGTGACTTGTGCGACTTTTTTCGATCTGGCTCGCAGGCTCAGCTTTCGGTGGGGTCGATATCAAGCGTCCATTTGACTTTGCGCGCGGCGGGCAGCGTCGTAATCAGCGGCAGCGAGCCATCAAGCAGCTGCTGCAGCCGCTTGCGCGAGGCGTGCTGTACCAGCAGCTGCCAGCGCCAGCGTCCGCCGCGCTTTGGCTGCAGCGCCGGCACCGGGCCCATCAGCCACATTGCGGTGTCTTTGAGCGGGCTGGCGTCGAGCAGATTGCGCAGCTGCTGCAAGAATTCGGCGGCCTGCTGGTTGTCGTGATCCTCGGCGCGAAACAGCGCGTGGCTGGTCCAGGGCGGCAGCATGACCGACTGGCGCTCCAGCAGCGTCTGCTGGGCGAAAGCGAAATAGCCCTGGTGCAGCAGCGTCTGCAACAGCGGATGCTCCGGATGGTGGGTCTGCAGCAGCACTTCACCCTGTTTGCCAGCGCGACCGGCCCGGCCGGCAACCTGCGTATAAAGCTGCGCGAAACGCTCGGCGGCGCGGAAGTCGGCGGAAAAAAGCGCGCCGTCGACGTCCAGCAGCGACACCAGCGTCACGTCCGGGAAGTGGTGGCCTTTCGCCAGCATTTGCGTACCCACCAGGATGCGCGCGCCGCCGCGATGCACGTCGGCCAGATGCTGCTCCAGCGCGCCTTTACGGCTGGTGGTGTCGCGGTCGATGCGCGATATCGGCACGCCGGGGAAGAGCGTGCCGAGCTGCTGCTCCAGCTGCTCGGTGCCGACGCCAACCGGCAGCAGATGCGTAGAGCCGCACTGCGGACACTGATTGGGCAGCGGGCGCTGGCTGTCGCAGTGGTGGCAGCGCAGCTGGCGCTGCTGCTGGTGCAGGGTGTAGTAACGTTCGCAGCGCTGGCACTCCGCAATCCAGCCGCAGTCATGGCAGAGCAGCGCGGGCGAATAGCCGCGGCGGTTGAGAAACAGCAGGACCTGGTTATCTGCCTGCAGATGCTGGCGCATTTTGCCGATCAGCGCGGGTGCCAGCCCGCCGATAAGCTGCTGGCCTTTGAGATCCACCAGCTGCTGTAAGGCCGGTTTCGCGTTGCCGGCGCGTTTCGTCAGGTCGAGCTGGCGATATTTGCCGCTGCGCACGTTGTGCAGCGTCTCCAGCGCGGGCGTCGCCGAGCCCATGACAATCGGGATATCTTCCTCGCGCGCGCGAAATACCGCCAGGTCGCGCGCCTGATAGCGCCAGCCTTCCTGCTGTTTATAAGAGCTGTCGTGCTCTTCATCAATAATGATCACGCCCGGACGCGCCAGCGGCGTAAACAGCGCCGACCGCGTGCCGATAATAATGGCGTTTTCGCCCTGACGCGCGCGCAGCCAGACGGCAAGGCGCTCGCTGTCGTTAAGGGCAGAATGCAGCACGTCGACCGGCGCGTCGAAGCGCTCGCGAAAGCGGGCGATGGTCTGCGGCGTCAGGCCAATCTCCGGCACCAGTACCAGCGCCTGCTTGCCGCGCGCCAGCACATTTTCCAGTACGCTAAGGTAGACTTCGGTTTTGCCGGAGCCGGTGATGCCGGCCAGCAGCCAGGCGGCGTAGTGCTCATCCTCACTGCGGATGGCGCCGACCGCCATCGCCTGGTCGGTATTGAGCCGCAGGCGATCGCCTTTAACGGCGTAGCGCGTGCGCCAGTCCAGCCGCTGCGGCTGGTGTTCGCGCAGGTCGCACAGGCCTTTAGCACGCAGCGCCTGAAAGGCGGTTTCGGTAAGCTGCTGCTCCGCGACCTGATGGCGATAGAGCGGCTGATGACGCAGCGCCGCCAGCGCCTGCTGCTGTTTCGGCGCACGCTTCAGGCTCTCCGGCGCGGTCGCCTGGCCCTGTTCGGTGATAATCCATTGCCACAGCGGCGCGTCCTGCGCCGGCTTTCCCTGACGCAGCAGCACCGGCAGCGCGTGGCTTAGTACCTCGCCTACGGGCGAATGGTAGTAGCCCGCCGCCCAGTTGAGCAGTCGCCATAGCGAAGGCGGATAGAGCGATTCGCTGTCCAGCACCTCGGCGACGCGCTTGAGCTGCGCCTCCGGAAGATCGCTCTGTTCGCGGAAGCCCACCACCACGCCGATCATTTTTCGGTTGCCAAACGGCACGCTGACGCGCCCGCCCAGCACCGGCTGCGCGCCCTGCGGCGGCAGATAGTCAAACAGACGGGGGAGCGGAACGGGCAGGGCAACCTGAACAACGGGCATAGCGATCTCTTTCCGGTTCAACGATTCATAGCGGGACGCCTAGTGTACACGCTGGCGCGACCAGCGGGTATCTTGCAGAAGATTTGCCAAAAGCGGTTATTTTCTGTATAGTATGCCGCCTTTGGTGAGAAAGGTCTCGCCAGAGCTTAAACATTAATGTTCAACCGCGTGTGGTGCTGTGCAGGTTTTAGCCTGGCACGGAGAGCGACACGGCCTTTTATGAGGTTCTCCCATGAAACAAGGTATTCACCCGAAATACGAAGCTGTGACCATCACCTGCACCTGCGGTAACGTGATTCACACTCGCTCTACTATGGCTCACGACATGAACCTGGACGTCTGCGGTAAATGTCACCCGTTCTACACTGGTAAGCAGCGCGAAGTTGCCACCGGTGGCCGCGTTGACCGCTTCAACAAGCGTTTCAGCGTACCGGGCGCTAAAAAATAAGTTTTCTGAGCGGAATGATTCGCGCCTGGCGCTGAGTCATTCTGCTCTGCTGTTTCTCCTCGCGTTACCTCTCTGCCTCTCTCTCTTTACATTCTCTCCTCGCTCTTAAATTATCTGCATGTGCAGCGCACGCTTACACCCTTATTTTACGACCTGCCGACGCGGTGAGCGTCGGCAGGTCGAGTGTATTTAGCTACCTGAGCTGTTCAGTTCAACCACTGGGGCAACCACATTGCCGCCAATGCTGCTGATACTTTTCACCGAGGCTGCGTTAATGTGCAGTTTCGAACCGGCGGAAAGGGTGCCCGGCAAACAGAAGATAAACAGCGAACACTTCTGGGTATCCAGCTTGCCGTTGGTATTGAGCGTCACGACGTCGCCTTTCAGCAGGCCCCTGTTGGTGATGCCGTTCAGGCCGGTCACCGTTAGCTGCTCGCTGGCCGTCATCGAGCCATGATTAGCAAAATCATTGGAATAAACAATGAGATTTTGGCCATCAACGGTAGCGCGATTGTCGACGTTGGTCGCCGCCAGATAAACCTGGCCCTGCGAAGAAAGCGAGCCAGACGCCAGGTTCACGCCGTTTACCGCCTGTATAGTCACGCCTTTGGCGCCACTGATGGTGCCATCTCCGCTGTTGGTCACGCTGGTATTCACATAGGGCACGAGGGCACCTTGCTCATCTGGGGCAAATCCGCTTAGCAAGTTGATTTTTCCGGCCGAAGCGAGCGTACCGCTATTAGTGATATTGCCTGCATAAGAGACCAGCTGATTAGTTGTCGCGCCCTGCATTAATCCTTTATTAGTAATATGGCTGGCGGTGGTCGCCGCGAGAACGCCGCTGGCGTCGACGGTACCGCTGTTGCTGAGCTCTTTCGACGAAACCAGCTGGATGTTGGTGCCTTTCAGCGTGCCGGTATTGGTCATGTTGCCCGCGGAAGAGGCGATCAGGGTTTGCGCATTAAGGGTTCCACTGTTGCTGAGAATGCCTTTAGAAGAGATCTGTAGCGTATTGGCGGAGAGGATACCCTTATTATTAACGCCGGAGCCCGCCTGCGTCGTCTGTAGCTGAATCACGCCGGCGGTCACGCCGCCCAGCGCGCTGATATCGATGCCGACGCCCCAGGTGCTCGATCCATTGCTGACCGCCGCGCCCGTGCTGCGGTCGTAACTGTACTTACCGGCGATGGCGTTCAGCGACTCGGTTTCAAGCTGACCGCTGATTTTAATGGTCTCAGCCAGAATATCGGTGTAGCTCTGTGCATTTTTCAGGCCGCTGACGGTAACGCTGCCGCCCTTCACGTTGAAGCCGGTCAGCACGCCGTCCGTCATCACCGGCGAACCTGTAGTAAGCGTGGTGCGGCTGGTGTTGATAAAACTACAGCCGGTGCAGGTAATACCGTTCGGGTTAGCGATAATCACGTCGGCAGTCTGTCCTGCCACTTCCAGTACGCCTTTAAGCTGGCTGGCTTTCCTGGATATGACCTCATTCAGAATGACTTTTGCGGCGGTGGGGAGATTGGGGTTTTTCGCAATATTGCCGCTTTCACGCACTAAATCGGCAGTGCTGTTGTTCAGCACCGTTCCTTTGCGGTCGACGTTAAATTCTGTCCACATATTATGCGACAGGCCGTTGGCGTCAGCAGCGTTGATGTCGACGACGGTGGTGCCGTTGACATGTTGCCAGGTGGAGGGATTAGCCAGAACCGCGGGTGAAAGCAGTACTGAAATCGCTAAAAATAATGGGTTGAATTTACTTTTTTTCATCATTTATCCTTTTATTCAAATTTTAGTTTTTTCTTAATAAGCATGTCGTCCCGTGGTGATATATCCTCCTTATTAATATTTCCACTGTAGAGAGAAGCCCAGCGTGAGGGGATCCGTATGGAATTCCCTGGGTTGATAAAGCGGCAGGCCGGCAAAAAGGTCAAAATGTGTTTGCCAAAGCTCGCCCTGTACGCCAGCGACGCCCCCGGCTAACGTTTTCCCTGAATAATATTGCTGACTGCTGTGGCCGATCGCCTGGCCAATATCGAGTCCGATATAGGGCTGGTAATTTTTTCCTTCTTTTATCCAGCTAATATCGTTGCGCAGAAACCAGCCCTGATTATTCTGCAGGCTGTATTCACCGTCGAAACCGCGAACGTTCCAGCGGTTACCCAGCGCAAGGCGATCGAGCGAAGAGAGTGAGTCGGGCGAAAGCTGTATATTTAAATAGGGCGAGTAATTAAATCTCTCATCAAGCAGCGTAAAATTGACGGCCGCTTTCACATCAAAAACAATAACCCGGCCGCGCTTGTCCACCAGCCCGCTCTTTTTTTCCAGCGTGTCGTTGCTGTTGAACCAAGGCATATTATTTTGATAGCTCAGCGTGGCGGCAATCGCGGCACGTTCAAAATAGTGCTGATGCGACAGAAAAGCTTTCCAGCCCGCGCTTTTTTTATGCATGCTGCTTAATTCATAGTCGTTAAAGTAGTAGCGCGTCGCGGCGCGATAAAGCTGTAGCCCGGCGCTGGTTTTCTGATGCACCGTGTGCGACAGCAGGCGATTAAGCTGCGCGCTGTAGTAGCTGTTTTTATTATTGAGCATCCAGTCGGCATAGCTGCCCTGAATATGCTGGTTGTAGCGGCTCTGGCTGGCGTAAAGATCCAGCGACCAGAAGCCCCAGGGAAGGGAGTAGCCGAGCGCGCGGTTGTGGCTTCCTTCGGGTTTGTGCCGGGTGCTGATGTCCTGTCCCGCCGAGAAAAACAGGGTATCGCTGAGCGAGGTGGCGTTATGCAGATAGAGTGCGCCGCCGGCCTGATAGCGACCGGTGCTTTTGCTGCCGGCGTCATTAAGCCAGGCGCCCACCTGCCAGTATTTATCCTGACGGCGGTCGATCAGGATATCGCTTTCTCCTTTTTCCGCGCCGGGAACCACCTGAAGTTTTACCGTGGTGCCTGGCGTACGCTGTAAATTGAAGCTGCCCTGTTCCAGACCGCTGAGGTTCAGCAGGTCGCCCTCGCCGAACGGCAGCGTGTTTTTCAGGCTGATATAGTCAGAGCTGCCTTTAACCAGCTTAATTTTTCCGACCTTACCGGCTTTAATATCGAACTGTAGCGCTCGGTGATGTAAATCCTGAGGCGGCATATCAATTCGCGTCGTAATATAGCCGAGGCGAATAATCTCATTTTGCAATGCGCTCGCTAACAGGCGTACACCGTTAATTCCCAGACACTCCCCTTCGGCCTGGCGAGTAAAATTTTTCAGATCGGAAAGTTTTAGCTGCGGGGAGTCCTGCGTCAATTTTACGCTATCGATAAAATAGCAGGGCGTTTCCTGAGGGAAATGCAGTATCGCTTTATTTTCTTCTTCGCGAGCGGAGCGGTTGTCGGGCCTGGTCGCCTGTAGACGTTTTTTTCTGATTTTATCCTGTTCAATTTGGCTAGCCGCCTGGTTATTTAATGCTTCTATTTTGTTTTCAGGCAATGCTGAGGCCGCTTTTACTATGTTAGTCCCTGTGAAGAAAATAATAATTAAAACAGAAATCCTCATCCCTGTATTTAGAAAAATATCCATTTGTTATGCCGGGTCGGTGAATTAAGCAGCGGAGGAGTGTACGTTTTTTATCCCCGGCGAACAATAGCGCTTAATTTAATATAGTGATGATTTGATGACGGATGTTAAATGAGAATAATACGGGTATTCATTTTTTTGATGTAAATACGCGATTAATAATAAGGCGGGAGAAAACTATGGCAGCAGAGTCTCATTCGATAATCTGCTGCCAGCGGCTGGCAAAGCGATCAATATTCCCAGGTATCGGGATCGACGCCTTTTTCGCGCATGATTTTTTTTGCTTCTTCCGGAATTTCATCGCTGCGCTCTTTACGCAGATCGACATCGTCCGGCAGCGGCTGTCCGGTGAAGGCATGCAGAAAGGCTTCACACAGCAGTTCGCTGTTAGTAGCGTGACGCAGGTTATTCACCTGACGACGAGTGCGCTCATCCGTTAAAATTTTCAGCACGCTCAACGGGATAGAAACAGTGATTTTTTTAACCTGCTCACTCTTCTTACCGTGTTCAGCGTAGGGGCTGATATATTCGCCGTTCCATTCAGCCATGGGTTACCTTAATTAAAAGTTGAAAGTGGGAAATCCGTGGATTATGCCCGATTTTACCGTGCCTGACCTCTTGAACTGCGGGGTTTCTTCATTCTGGCCGCCAAAGCGGACGCAAAACGCAGGCAATGAGGGGTAATTTTAGCGGGTTATAGCATTCTGCTCAATCTATACGCAAAGACATTTAGATGTCCAGATGTATTGACGTCCAATTGTGGGGTGTTATTCTGATGCCTCTTTATTACTCTCTTCAGGAACAAAAAGCACCATGACCCGTAAACAGGCAACCATCGCAGTCCGCAGCGGTTTGAATGATGACGAGCAATATGGCTGCGTTGTCCCGCCGATCCATCTCTCCAGCACCTATAACTTCCTCGATTTCAACGAACCGCGCGCGCATGACTATTCGCGCCGCGGCAACCCAACGCGCGACGTAGTGCAGCGCGCGCTGGCGGAACTTGAGGGTGGGGCGGGCGCGGTGCTGACCAACACCGGCATGTCGGCGATCCACCTGGTGACGACGTTGTTCCTGAAGCCGGGGGATCTGCTTATCGCCCCGCACGACTGCTATGGCGGCAGCTACCGCCTGTTCGACAGTATGGCGAAGCGCGGCGCTTACCGCGTGAAATTCGTCGATCAGGGCGACC
>Ga0153961_1000065_pt1 | contig 46276 bp, 42 predicted proteins | sample TSFL045MetaG_FD_104748 | JGI IMG/M metagenome (GOLD analysis project Ga0153961, IMG submission 104748) | Attine ant fungus gardens microbial communities from Florida, USA - TSFL045 MetaG | ecosystem: Host-associated > Fungi > Mycelium > Unclassified | place: USA: Florida, Withalacochee...
CGCATAATGTATATTATGTTAAATTGAATATCACTGATGGTCAGGACTACGGTGGCTCTCCCTCCCTTTTCTCTTCTTATAACTTAAACACCGCAATCTGCCACAGCGCCGTTCGGCATGTCGGCTAAAGAACCAATGCCATTAAGCCACAAACAAGCGGTATCCGTTTCCCTCAATACCGAACCTGAATGCGGCTTTTATTGGCCGTTTAGCATTCAGGGCTTCAGAATCACTTTGGTCCAGCCCTCGTCGCGCGCGTCAAAGTGCTTATAACCCTTCGGAGCTTCTGACAGCTGTAGCCGGTGTGAAATAATCTGCGCCGGATTCGCCTTGCCCTGATGGATAAGCCTGGCGAGCTGACGGTTATAGGCTTTCACGTTGCACTGGCCGGTTTTAATCGACTGACCTTTAAACCAGAAGTTGCCAAAATCGAAAGGCATTTTGCCCTGTTTGGCCAGTTCAGTCGCCGCGCCGGGATCCTGCGGAACAAACACGCCTACGGCGCCAATACCGCCCGTCGCTTTGGTTGACGCCACCAGGCTATTCATCGTTGCGGAGTTATCCTCGTGGCCATGTTTATTGCAGCACTGATAACCGACGCATTCGCAACCGCAGTCCGTGCCGCGCCCATCGGTTAATTCGAGAATTTTATTCACCGCATCGTCGCCAACGCCATTAATGGCAACCGCGCCGATTTTTTCGGCCAACGCCAGCCGATCGGGATGCGTATCCACAACAAACACCTGTGATGCGCCCTTGATAATGGCGGAATGCGCAGCCATTAGGCCCACCGGACCTGCACCGTAAATGGCGACGCTTTCTCCTGGCCGCAATCCTGCCAGTTCGGTGGCGTGCCAGCCGGTCGGGAAGATGTCGGAAAGCAGGACGTAGTCTTCTTCCTTTTCAACCGCATCCGGCGGCAAGATCAGACAGTTAAAATCGGCATAAGGAACGCGCAGTAGTTCCGCCTGTCCGCCATCCCACGCCCCCATTTCGGCAAAGCCGTAAGCGGCGCCAGCCGTTCCCGGATTAGCCGTCAGGCAATAGCCGGTTAACCCTTTTTCGCAGTTTTCACAGAATCCGCAGCCAACATTGAACGGCAGGCAGACATAGTCACCCACTTTCACCCGCTCTACGGCGCCGCCGACTTCAATAATCTGCCCCATATTTTCATGACCGAATATGCGCCCCTGCTCAAAGCTGGTGCGACCTTCGTACATGTGCAGGTCGGAACCGCAGATATTCGTGGTAGTAATGCGAACCAGCACATCGGTTGGACGAACAATCTTCGCGTCCGGAACATCTTTTACAGACACATCGAAAGGTCCGTTGTAAACGACCGCTTTCATAATGTTCTCCTCTTATGAGTGATCACTTTAATGGCGGCGATCGCGACACGCCGCTGTCGCCGCCCTTATTGATGCCGCCTCGTCAATCAAAAATATTGATTGATTTTTAAGTGTAGAACATCTTTTTGACCTGGATCACACTAATACTTATCGCTGAGCAAAAGAAATTAACGGCTACGCTTATCCAAAATATTTGAACGAAGCGACAGGCAGTTAATTGATGCTGGCAATGGCGACCCAGTTTGCATCCTTGCCGACCGGCGCTTCAGCGACCCTTTGCAGCTCCCCGCTCTCTTTAGCAATGCCATAGCTGCCAATCACCGCGCTCTTCTCGCCGCTGGCGATCAGCCAGCGCCCGTCCGGCGTAATCGCTATGCCGCGCGGCTGCTTTTCAACCGGCCAGCTGTTGATCAACTGCAGCTTTCCATCCTGCTGGCTGATGCGATAGCCCGTTACCGTGCTGCTGGTCCGCTCCGTGACGTAGAGAAAGCGCCCGTCCGGCGTAATTTTGATATCGGCCGCCCAGATGCGCGGCGTGGTATCGCTGTAGCTGGCGGTGCGCTCCACGCCGTGCTGCAGCTGATATTTCTGCGCGACCGCGCTGGGATAGTCAGCGACCTTCGTCAGCGCGCCATCCGGCTGCCGCGCGAACTGCACGATGGCGCCGCTCATTTCGCCAACGTTATAAAGGAAGCGGTTATCCGGCGAAAGCGCCGAGTGCCGCGGTCCATTTTTCTCCGCCGTGGCGACGAAACCGTCGCCTAGCGGCGTCAGCTGGCCATCCTGGTGCAGCGCCAGCTGCAGAACGCGATCGGTGCCCAGCACGCCAACGTAGGCAGAGCGATTCGTCGCATCAACAATCACCGAATGCGCAGCGTGACCGGCCTCTACCTCAGATACGAAAGGCGTCGCCACCTTCCCGCCTGCGCCGAGGCGATAAACATGCACCTGGCCGCTATCATAGGAAGCCGCCAGCAAAAAGCGCCCTTGCCTGTCCAGGCTGATATAGGGATAGCTTGCGGCGGCGGCGCTCTCTGACGCTGGCGTCAGCGCCCCGGTTTTGCCGTTGATGGACCAGCTGACCAGCCGCATCGGCTTGCTGCGCACGGCGGCGTAAAGCGTCTGTTTATCCGGGCTAATCGCCATCGGCATCACCTTGCCGCCCGCCGATGTTTCGCCGAGGCGCTTCAGCGCGCCGGTTCGATCGTTTAAAACGTAGCGCGCGATAGTGCCATCTTCCGCCGCCGACACGTAGACAAAGGTCTGCGCCAGCAGCGGACCGCTAAAGGCCATACCCAGCAGGAGGATCGACCGGTGCAGCGCCAGAGTAGTATTCATTTGTTACCTCAGTAGAGTGAGAGTTGCCGTTTCAGGTATACCTGGCCTGCCGCGGCGTGGTTATGTGTAGCTGCCTGAGGCCTGTTGTGGTGTTGCCCAAAACGCCAGCGCATTCATATTGTTACATATTTGTTATGTTTTACCATTCATTCAGAAATGTGTGCTGGCTCACTGCCGGTTCGCCCGCTAATCCTCTGAAGAACCACAGGTTGCCGCGAATGACCAATGCGGTTAAATCTGGCCCGGCCCTAACCTGCTACTCTTAGCCTCCACATCTGGAGGATCCATGAATTCACTAATTGATATTTTTACCAGCCATAAAAGCGAACGCAGTTTTACCGAGCAGCCGATTGACGACGCGATTCTGGATCGCATTATCAGCACCGCCTGGCGCGCGCCGACGTCGGTTAACTCGCAGCAGGTTTCTGTGGTAGTGACCCGCGACGCGGCGAAGCGCAAGGAAATCTCCCAAATCGCTGGCGGCCAGCCGTGGATCGCCAAAGCGCCGGTGTTTCTGACCTTTGTGCTGGATATGCATAAATCGCGCGTGGCGATGGAAGCGATCGGTCGCGAGCAGATCGCGCAGCAGAGTATCGAGAGTATCGTTTCCGGCGCCACCGATGTGGGCATCGCGCTGGGCTCCGTTATGGCCGCCGCGCGCGCTGAAGGCCTGGGCATCGTGCCGATTGGCGGCATCCGCCGCGATCCCGAGGCGCTGATCGCCCTGCTGGAACTGCCGGAATATACCTTTCCGGTCGCTGGCGTAGTCATTGGCCATGTCGATGAGCCGTCGCATCAGAAACCACGCCTGTCGCTGGAAACCTTCCGCCATGAAGAGGCCTATCGCACAGCGGGGCTGGAAGAGAAGATCGCCGCCTATAACCAGGAGATGGTGCAGCACTGGCAGAACATCGGCCGTTCCGACGGCGAAAGCTGGAGCGAAAGCGTCAGCGGCTATTATCAGAACATCTACTTTCCGCACGTGCTGGGCGCGCTGAAAAAGCAGGGTTTCGGCAACGACAAGTGACAGACGCTGCGCTTAGGCCGCTTGCCTGAGCGTCTCCCTGCTCCTCGACCTGCCTGCGTCGAACCGCGCGGGCGACGCGGGGCGTACCGTCATGATTTACCGCAAAAAAAAGCGCCCAACCGGGCGCTTTCTCTTTTTCTGTTTCTGCGCGAGGCGCATGGGTTCCGCTATTTCAGACGGAACGCCACTACGCTGTCGCCGCTCTTGGTGCCAAGCGAACCGTGGCCGCCTGCGGCAATCACCACGTACTGCTTGCCATCTTTACCCATAAAGGTTGACGGCGTAGCCTGCGCGCCTGCACTCAGCTCGGTCTGCCACAGCAGCGCGCCGGTGGTGCTGTCATAGGCGCGGAAGAAGTTATCCGCCGTCGCGCCGTGGAATACCACATCACCCGCCGTCACCAGCGGACCACCGTGCGCCACCATGCCCATCGGGAAGCCAATCGGGAAACGCCCCGGCAGGAATGAGGTGTTGAGGTTTTTGGTGGTGCCGATGCGGCGCAGCCATTCGGTTTTGCCGGTTTTCAGATCGACGCCTACCATACGGCCCCACGGCGGCGCGATACAGGGTATGCCCAGCTCTGACGCGAACTGCTGAATATGAATAGCATAATCGCCGTGGAAGTTTTCATTCCAGTAAGGCGTGCCATCCTTAGTGAACAGACGCTCGGTCGCAGTCGCTGGCGTGCGCTTGATCAGGTTGTACTTATAGGCCAGGCGCACCGGCGCGGCGATCAGCAGCTGACGTTCCGGATCGACCGCCACCGAGCCCCAGTTAAAGACGCCGATATTGCCCGGGAAAATCAGCGAGCCCTTCTCGGTCGCCGGCGTCCACGGATTGCCGTCGTAGCGCAGCTCGCGGAAGCCGATACGGCAGCTCATCTGATCGAACGGCGAAATGCCCCACATCGCCTTTTCCGTCAGCGGCTGCGGAATAAAGTTCAGGCTGGAGACCGGCTGCGTGGCGGCAAACTTCTCGCCCTCGACGCCGCCTTCGGTTGACACCTTCACCTGATTGACCGGATAGATCGGCTGACCGGTCAGGCGGTTGAGCACGAACAGGTTGCCGGTTTTGGTCGGCAGGATGACCGCCGGCTGCTGGCTGCCCTGATAGTCAATATCCACCAGCGACGGCTGAGACGGGTTATCGCGGTCCCAGAGATCGTGGTTGGCGCTCTGATAACGCCATTTAAAGGCGCCGGTTTTCAGATCCAGCGCCACCAGCGCATCGCGGAATTTCTCCGTGTTGCTGTTGGGATCGCGCTCAATGCCCACCTCATCCGGGGAGGCGTTGCCGAACGGCACATAGACCAGGCCGTTTTTCAGGTCGGCGCTGAGCGTCGCCCAGGCCACCGGGGTGTCCTGCGGATAGGTCGCATCCGACGCAATCGGCTGGGTCGCCTCAGGCTGAGCCGGATCGAAGTTCCATACCAGACGGCCGGTAACGGCGTCGTAGGCGCGGATCACGCCGGAGGGGTTGCCGTGGCTAAAGCCGTTATCCATCACCGAACCGCCGACAATCACCAGATTGCCCGCCACCAGCGGCGCAGAGGTTTGCATCAGCGCATGCGGACGCACCTCGCCCATATTGGCATGCAGATCGACCACGCCGTTCTGACCGAAATCGGCGCACGGCTTGCCGCTGTCGGCATCCAGCGCCACCAGATGCGCATCGGTGGTCGCGTTGTAGATACGCTTGCGGCAGAGCGCCGGCTGCGCTGCGCTACCGTCAGCCGCCGCGCTGCCGGCGTCGTAGAAGCTGACGCCGCGGCAGGTCTGGTGCTGCTGCATATAGGAGCGATCCTGCGGCGGCGCATATTTCCACTTCACCGCGCCGGTTTCCGGATCGAGCGCGTGCACCTCGTTATGCGGCGTACAGAAGTAGAGCATGCCGTTTGCCTTGAGCGGCGTCGCCTCAAAGGTGTATTCGGTGGCGTCGTCGCTCTGACGCAGATCGCCCGTGTGGTAGGTCCAGGCAACCTCAAGATCTTTTACGTTATCTTTGGTGATCTGATTCAGCGAAGAGAAGCGCAGCGCATTGGTGGAGCCGCCGTAGGCCGTCCAGTCATTGTCCGCGCCGGTCGAGGCGGACGGCGTACGCGCATTAGTAATGGCGCCCTGCTGCGGCAGCGGATCGTAAAAGCAGAGGCCGATCACCAGCGCGATCATCACCACCACCGTGGAGCCGAGGAAAGGATGGAACCTGCGCTGGGTTAGCGGCCGCACCACCCACGGCAGCGCCAGCCAGACGCCGAACAAGCCAAACAGGTCGCCGCGCGGGATCCACTGCCACTTGTCAAAGCCCACTTCCCAGATAGTCCAGAACAAGGTAATCCACATCAGCAGCGCGTAAAGCGACAGCGCGCTGCGTTTATTCAGAAACAGCAGTATCGCAGTGAGCAGTAAGCCTGCGGCCATCAGCGCGTAAAATGCGCTTCCCCCCAGCAGCAGCAACTTCCCGCCCATGTACAGCATCGCCACGGCGACAATCGCCATGACAATACTGGTTAGCTTATTAACCATAATCCTTTTCTTCCTCATTCAAGGGGCGAAATAAAATAAATACACATAACTTCAACGTTATTTTAACTTAGGTAAATTTTTCGTAAAAACACAATATCCGGCAAGGCTTTAGCATGGCTAACTAATTAGCGGCAGATAAAAGAAGCGAAGGCTTAAGTGCAAAGGGTCTGGAGCGAGTAACAGTATGCAATGGTACGATGAAGCTAATCAGTTAGCTGAATTTACCGCACCTTTTGTTCAAGCTGCTGACAAACACAACACCTGTTTTTAACTCTTTCCGGCTAAACCAGGCTGTAACCGCCCCGCCGGCGTCGCTTTACTGCACCTTAATGATGCGCAGGCGAACCATTAGCCTGGTAATTTCATGCCCGCGACGTAGCGCAATGCCCGGCTGGCGCATAAGAGTGAATTCCGGCACCGATCTTGCTTCTCCCTTGCAGACCCTATTGATGCAGGAGAAGCAGTATGCAGCCAAGTCGCTATCGTTACGTGATATTTTCCCTGTTGTTCTTTGTGGCGCTGATCAATTACATCGATCGCGGCGCGCTGTCGTTTGCCGCCAACGCCATCTCTCAGGAGTATCACTTCAGTAAAGTGCAGCTGGGCGCGGTGCTCGGCTATTTTGGCTTCGGCTATCTGTTCGGTTCACTGTGCGGCGGATTTCTCGCGGATCGACTCGGCACGCGTAAGGTCTGGCTGATGGCGGGCGTGCTGTGGTCGCTGCTGGAGATTGCCACCGCCTGGGCTGGCGATCTGGGCATGGCGCTGTTCGGCGGCTCGGCCATTATGGGCTTTGCCGCCCTGCGCATTTTGTTCGGTGTCTCTGAAGGCCCGGCCTATGCGCTGATGAATAAGGCCATTGCCCACTGGGCGCCGGATAACGAGCGCGGATTTGCGCTGAGCATCGGCCTGCTCTCCACTCAGGTGGGGTCGCTGCTGACCGCGCCGATTGCGGTCGGCCTGCTGCTGCTGACCCACGACTGGCGCATGATGTTTATCCTGCTGGGCCTCTTCTCGCTGCTGGCGATGCTGCTGTTTGCGCGCACCTTCAGCGACGCACCGGAACGGCACCCTGCGGCAAATGCGGCCGAGCGCGCGCTGATCCGCGACGGACAGCGTCAGGAGACGCATGCCGATACGCCGCTGCCCTGGTGGCGCTTCTTTACCAGCCGCACGCTGGTGTGCAACGCTCTCGGCTACTTCTCCTTTCTCTACATCACCTTTACGCTGGTGACCTGGCTGCCGAAATATCTGCAGGACAGCTTCCATTACGATCTTCATTCGCTCTGGTACGTGGCAATGATCCCCTGGAGCGGCGCCTGCCTGACCGTACTGCTCGGCGGCCGACTCGCCGATCGCCTGCTGGCGCGCTTCAGTAACCTGCGCGTGGCGCGCAATCTCTTCGCCGCCGTAACGCTGCTGGGCACCGCCTGCTGCTTTATGGCTATTCCCTACGCCGGCTCAGCAACGGCGATTATTGCGCTGATGACGCTGGGCAACGCGCTTAACGCCATGGTGAATAACGTTTACTGGTCGGTAGTGATTGACGTGACGCCAAAAGCCTCGGTCGGCGCCTTTAGCGGCATGACGCTGGCGATCGCCAACCTCGCCGCCATCGTTTCGCCGATGCTGTGCGGCTGGCTGGCGGAGTACTACGGCTACAACGCGATGTTTACCGTTACCGCCGTAATTGCGCTGGGCAGTATGCTGGCAATGACGCTGCTGCAGCCTGAAAAGCGTCTGCAGCCGCACAGCGCCACCGCCGTGGCGCAGCAGGCGCTGTAACCTCTGGCGGCGCGCTACAGTCCGTTGCGCGCAACCACGCTGCGCAGCGCGTCCTGCGACCTGACGCGCTGCGCCATCGCCCACAGCTTCGGCGCGTTGGCCTGAAACCAGGCCGCGCGCGGCTGCCAGCGCACCAGTACCGGCAGGTAGGCGTCAAGCAGCGTGATGTTCTCTCCCAGCAGAAAGGCGCTGTCGCCGACCTGCGATTCCAGCCAGCGATAGGCCTCTTCGCGGTGGGCGTCGGTGCTCTGCTTTAGCTCCTGTGCGCCCCTGGAAGTCCAGCGCTGGGGATAGTCGCCGTAGGTAAAGGTGGGATAGACCGCGGCCACCAGCCACACCAGCCAGTGGTAAAAACGCGCGCGCTGCGGGTCGCCGTGAGGCGGGATCAGCGCAGGATGGCGATCCGCCAGCATCAGCGCAATGGCGGCGCTTTCCGTCAGTACCGCGCCATCCTCACCCTGTAAGGTCGGCACCTGCCCCAGCGGGTTAAGCGCCAGCAGACGATCGCGCGCCTCGCCCGGCTGGTCAAAGCCGGACACGTCCACCCAGCGATAGGGTTCGCCGCAGAGGCAAAACATCAGCTCGCTAATGGCCGAACCCCACCCCGGCGCGCCATAAAGCGTAAACATCGCGCTCTCCTCGTTTAATTGCGATGCGCTAAGTGTAGTCAGCCGTGACGATCGCAAAAGCGCTCAATGTCGCCAGACTGAAAATCGCCCAGGTTCGCCATCAGCTTCTCCAGCGGCCACTCCCACCAGGCGATCTGCCGCAGACGCGCGGCGATGGCGGGCGTAAAGCGCATACGGATCGGTTTCGCCGGCACGCCGCCGACGATGCTGTAGGGCGCGACATCTTTTGTCACCACCGCGCCCGCCGCCAGCACCGCGCCGTCGCCGACCGTCACGCCCGGCAGCACAATCACGCCGTGTCCTATCCAGACGTCGTGACCGATGATGACGCGTGCGGCGCGCCGTTCGGCGAAAAAGCCGCTGTCGCGCGCCGCGCAGGCATCGTAATACTCCGGGCAGTAGGTAAAGCGATGCTGCGAGGCGCGATCCATCGGATGGTTGGGCGCGCCCAGCCGCACCTGATTAGCAATAGCGGTAAAGCGGCCAATCTGCGCGTCCGCCACGCTGCAGTATTCGCCGATATAGGAGAAGTCACCCAGCGTGCTGTATTCCAGATAGCTGTGCGCCAGGATTTCGCACTGCTGCCCGACGGAGGTGTCGCGCAGGCGTACGCTGCTGTCGATAAAGGTGTGCTGCAGTCGGGCGGAAGAGAGAGCGTGCAAAGACATAGTGGCCTCGTCTGGTCGGATGTCTGGATAAGCGTCGCGCGCCGCGCGGCGCAAACAGCGCTGACGATAACGGGCGAAGATGACAGGCGAAAGACAGCGAGATGGCGGAGTAGTGAGGTTGCGGCTAGGCAATCGGACGACGAAAAAGGCGGAGTGGTCAGCTCCGCCTTTATTCAAGTTCCGGCTAGTGTGCCTGGCCGGTCAGTTGCAAAAGGGCAACGATGATCTGCAAGATGACCCGGATAAGATCCAGGAGCAATCTAATCAGTTCCATCACTTTCCTTCTCCTTCAACAGGAGTGCGCTATTCGGCTACCGAGGCTTTGACTCTACCCGCCGGGCGCCTGAGCACATCTTGTGGAGAGCGCTGAGCGGCACTCGTTGCTAAAGCCACAGGCCAGCACCACCTGATGCCTGCCGGGATTTTCAAAACCGTGCCCCTGGGAGCGGCCAGTCAGCAAGTCGGCTCTGCTTTGCGCTCAACACCTGTATAACCATACAGTATTTTGGCGAAACTTGAAATATTTCTCCGCGCTATTTAGAATCGCAGGAGTGGAGAGTGCTGAGCACCTCGTTCGCGGCGCGGTCACCAGCCGTTAAGCGAACAAAAAAAGAAAGGATTTGGCCGTGACGCCAAATCCTTTTTTTATGCCTGTGAAAAACTACTTCGCGCTGACGCGCCACACCGTGTTGCCAGCGTCATCCGCAATCAGCAGCCCGCCCTGTCGATCGGCGGCCAGCCCAACCGGCAGGCCTCTTACCTGCTTCTGATCGTCGGTCAGGAAACCGGTCACCACCGGCTGCGGCAGTCCAACCGGCTTGCCGTTTTCAAACTTCACCCACACCACCTGATAGCCGTTGAGCGGCGTGCGGTTCCAGCTGCCGTGTTCGCTAACAAAGGCGCCGCCGCGGTACTGCGGCATATTATCCGCCTGGTAAAAGAGCAGCCCCAGCGGCGCAACGTGCGAGCTGAGCGCATAGTCCGGCTTAATCGCCTTCTCTACCAGATCGGGACGCTGCGGCTGCGCGCGCGTATCCACATGCTGACCGAAATAGCTGTAGGGCCAGCCGTAGAAGCCGTTCTCCTGCACCGACGTCATGTAGTCAGGCACCAGATCGGATCCGATCTCGTCACGCTCGTTGACGATAGCCCACAGCCGGTTGCTCTGCGGCTCCCACTGCAGGCCGGTCGGGTTGCGCAGCCCGTTGGCGTAAAGGCGCGTCGCGCCGCTGGCGGCGTCTACTTCCAGCACGGCGGCGCGATGATATTCCGCGCCGATGCCGTTCTCGGTGATATTGCTGTTAGAGCCGATGCCAACATAGAGCTTGCTGCCGTCCGGGCTGGCGACCAGCGCTTTCGTCCAGTGATGGTTGATCGGGCCGCCGGGCAGATCGGTGACCAGCTGGGGCGGCGTGCGGATCTCCGTTTCGCCTTCCTGATAGGGGAATTTTACCAGGCTATCGGCGTTGGCAACGTAGAGCGTATTGCCGATCAGCTGCATGCCGAAGGGCGAAAAGAGATTCTCGATAAAGGTGTGCTGCTCCCATTTGCCGTTCACGTTGCGCAGCAGCGTGATGCGGTTGCCGCCCTCGCCGCCTTTGCCTGAGGCTTTCTGCACGATGCCCATAATCAGCTGCTTGGGTCGCGTAGTCGGCTTGGCCGGACCGTTGGACTCCGCCACCAGCACGTCGCCGTTCGGCAGCGTCAGCACCTGACGCGGATGTTTGAGATTTTCCGCGATCTTCTCGATTTTCAGCCCCTGCGCCACCTTCGGCATTTCGCCCTGCTTCCACGGCACGCCTTCCGGCACCTGCATCGGCGGCATAAAGAAGTTTTTCGCTTCCGGCAGCTCTGGGTTTGGCCCCATCTGCTTCTGCGGATCCAGCTGCGCGCCGCTGTCACAGCCTGCGATCAGCGCGGTCAGCGCCATCGCGATAAGCGTTTGCTTTTTCATCGGTGCCTCTCCTTAAGCCGTGCGCTGACGCAGCGCGAGTTGAACGTTGGCGATCAGCATCAGCGCCACCACGAGGGTCGACAGGATGACGCCGGACGGCACCACGGCGTAGGCGTCGCGGCTGTGAACGAAGGCGTTAACGATCGCCAGCGCTATCGCCACCAGCGTAAGCCAGAAATGCACCTTTTCTGCGCGGCTGCTGCCGCGAAACAGCGTAATCAGAGCGATAAGACGCGGAAGAATGGCCAGCACCAGCCCGATGGCGATCAGCCAGCTGGCGGCGTGGGTCCACTCTACGACATAACTTTTCAGGTAAATAATGTCGAAGATCCATGCCGCCACGAAAAAACCGAGCGGCACAGGTTCGAACAGCGTATAAAGCGCCACGGCGAAAGCCGATCGTCCCGAGGTTCTGGTCATTATCATCTCCATATTATTAAGCGTTACAGCGTGCAAAACGCGCTGCGCCTGTAAAATATTAGTAAATATGAAGAAAGATGACGGAAAGATTCAGGCGATTACGCGGCGTCCCTGCCGCGGTGCAGGCCTTAGCCCCGGTCTGCAGGCAGGGTTACCCAGTAGCCGGGCTGGTAAGGCAGCGGTAAAAATTTCTCATGAAAGGCGCGGAAAGTGGCGTCCGGATCGAGATCGGCGAAGAGATCGGGATGCAGCCACTTCGCCAGCGCCTGAATGGCGACAAACTGATACGGACTGTCATAGAACTGATGCCAGATAGCGTGCGCGTGGCCGTTGTGCGCCACCGGCAGAGTTTTAAAGGCGTCGCGCATCATCAGAGTCCGCAGGCGCTTTTCCGCTTCCTTCACGTCGGCGCCCGGCCCAACCCCGACCCACTTGCCGACGGTATTGTAGTTTTTCCAGTTCGCGCCGGTCACCACCACCACGTCGGGGCGGCTGGCGATAATCTGCTCGGGGTTCAGGGTGCCGAAGGTGCCGGGAATAAGATCTTTCGCGATATTGCTGCCGCCCGCGATCTCCACCATCTGCCCGAAGTTTTCATTGCCGAATGACATGCAGCACTCGTCGGTGTAGCCGCCAGCGCGATCGATCATCACTTTCGGACGCGGGCCGTGGAAATCTTTCAGTCGCGCGGTGACGCGCGTAATCTGCTGGCGGCGGAAATCGATAATCGCCTGCGCGCGTTGCGGCTTATTCAGCAGCTCGCCCATAATGCGAATACTTTTTTCCGCGTTGACCATCGGCGCTTCGCGGAAGTCGATAAACACCACCGGGATACCCACCGCCTGCAGCTTCTCAATCAGCTTGCCTTCGTCAGTCGCCGCTTTCGACTCCAGGTTCATCAGCACCAGGTCGGGCTTCAGCGTCAGCGCCTGCTCGACGTTGAAGGTGCCGTCTTTGGCGCCGCCGAAGGTCGGCAGGGTTTTGATTTGCGGATAGCGCTTTTCATACGCCTGATAACCGTCCCAGTCGGCCTTATGAAAATCGTCACGCCAGCCCACTACCCGCTGAAAGGGCGCGTCAGTGTCGAAGGCCGCCAGCAGATAGATCTGCCGCCCCTCACCCAGAATAATGCGTTTCGACTCGGCGGCGACCTCAACCTGACGGCCCGCCACGTCGGTAATGGTTTTGGCCGCAGCCGTTCCCGCGATGCACAACAACCCCAGCGCTAACATCCATTTCTTCATTGAATTAACCCATGCAGATGATAATGATAATTATTTATGTAAAGCGCCGTTACTATCACGCAAAATGCGTAAAAGGAAAAGAGGTGCAGAAAAAACTTTTATCGATCGTCGAGCTGGTCGGGTTCGCGCCGCTCCTGGCTGTAAACAGCATCAGCTCGCGCAGGAGCGGGCGCAGCCTCTGATGGCGGGTTGCCGCCGCTGAGGTGCCTTCCCCAGCTAAAAGCCGGCTGCTGATGAACGGGGTGATAACGCCATCATGGTCAGGCCAGCCGTCTCCGCAAGCGTGAGCGGCATAATCGGCTGCGCAATTTACCACTGCGGCCCTGGTCACAAACTGCCCTGGCTTCGTGAATTTGTTCACATCAGCCTGTGCGGCTGCCCTAATTTACGGCTGCATTTACCTCGCTTTGGCTAATGCGTAAACAATCCGTGAACGCTAGATTACGAAATGAAACGTTGTTTTACTTTTATTTCACATTAAGCGAGAGCCGTCGCGTAAGGAGCCTGTGCCGTGAAGATCAGCGCCATTGAGGTTACCCAGTTTACTTATCCCAGCAGGCGTCATGCCGACAGCGCCGGGCACTCCCATCCCGGCGATGAAACCGAAGCGCAGATGGCGCTGCTGACGCTGACCACCGAGGATGGCCACAGCGGCTACGCCTTCGCGCCGCCTGAGGTGATCCGCCCGCACGTGGTCAACGCCTTCTTCCGCAAGGTGCTGATCGGACAGAACGCCATGGATCGCGAACGGCTGTGGCAGGAGCTGGCGCACTGGCAGCGCGGCAGCGCGCATCAGCTCACCGAGCGCGCCCTTTCCGCCGTCGAGCAGGCGCTGTGGGATCTGATTGGCCGCCGGCTGCAGCAGCCGGTGCACAAGCTGCTCGGCGGCTATCGCGAACGGGTGCCCGCCTACGGCAGCACCATGTGCGGCGACGAGCTGCCTGGCGGGCTGGCGACGCCGGACGACTATGCGCGCTTCGCCGAAACGCTGGTGGCGCGCGGCTATAAAGCGATCAAGCTGCACACCTGGATGCCGCCGGTGGCGTTCGCTCCCAGCCCGCAGATGGATATCAACGCCTGCGCCGCGGTGCGCGAAGCGGTCGGCCCGGATATCGCCCTGATGCTGGACGGCTACCACTGGTACAGCCGCAGCGAGGCGCTGACTATCGGCAAGGCGCTGGAGAAGCTCAACTTCAGCTGGTTCGAAGAGCCGATGGAGGAAGAGAGCATGGCCTCCTACGCCTGGCTGGCGGAAAACCTCAGCATCGACGTGCTGGGGCCAGAGAGCCTCGGCGGCAAGCATCACAGCCGCGCCGACTGGGTGCGCGCCGGCGCCTGCGATATTCTGCGCGCCGGCGCTAACGGCGTTGGCGGCATCGCCGCCACCATGAAGGTGGCCAGCCTGGCGGAGGCATTCGGCATGGACTGCGAGGTGCACGGCAACGGCGCGGCCAGCCTGGCGGTGGTCGGGGCGATCCGCAACTGCCGCTGGTACGAGCGCGGCCTGCTGCATCCCTTTCTCGACTATGAGCAGCCGCCGGCTTACCTCAACAGCCTGATCGATCCGATGGATGATGAGGGTTACGTGCAGCTGCCGACCCGGCCGGGCCTGGGCGAAGATATCAACTTCAGCTGGATTGAGACCCATACGCTGAAACGCTGGTAACGCTGGTAACGCTGGTAACGCTGAGAGAGAAGTACAGCAAACAACTATAAACCTCTGACCTGCTGGACTTACTTTATGACTATCCGCATCCGCTGCGGCGCGTGGCTCGCCACGCTGCTGCTGCTGACGGGCAGCGCATCGCTTCAGGCGAATACGCCTGACGACCAGCTGATCGTCGGCATGAATATGAACAATTTGCTTACGCTCGATCCCGCCGCCATGACCGGCAACGAAGTGGTCGGCATCGTGGTTAACCTCTATGACGGGCTGCTGGAGCTCGATCCGCAGCAGCTGACGCGCGTGCGCCCGGCGCTGGCGGAGAGCTGGCACATCAGCCCGGACAACAGCACCCTGACCTTTCGGCTGCGCGACGGGGTACGCTTTCACTCCGGCAATGCGCTAACCAGCGCCGACGCGGTCTGGTCGATGCGCCGCGTGCTGCACCTCAACCTGGCGCAGGCGTCGGTGTGGAAATCCTACGGCTTTACCAAAGCCAACGTCGACCAGACGATCGCCGCGCCCGACGCGCGCACCCTGACGATCCGGCTGCCGAAGCCCAACGATCCGCATCTGGTGCTCTACTCGCTCGCCGCGCTGGGCAGCATGGTGGTGCTCGACAGCAAAACCGTGCAGGCGCACGCCGTCAATAACGACTGGGGCAATCGCTGGCTCACCACCCATGAGGCGGGCTCTGGTCCATTTCGGCTTGACGGCTGGCAGGCGAAAGATGTGCTGACCATGAGCCGCGCGCCGGACTACTGGCGCGGCGCGGCGAAGATGCAGCGCGTGGTGTTTCGTCACCTGCAGGAGTCGCAGACCCTGCGCCTGATGATGGAGAAAGGCGATCTCGATATCGCCAGCAATATGGCGATCCCGGACGTGCGCGCCCTGCGTAACGATCCCGATCTCAGCATCGACAGCGTGCAGCGCGGCACCCTCTACTACCTGGCGATGAGCATGAAAGATCCCCATTTCGCCAACCCGAAGGTGCGCGAGGCGCTGCGCTATCTGGTGGACTATCAGGGGATCAATAAAACCCTGATGGCGGGCTACGGCGTGCTGCATCAGCGGCCTATCCAGGCCGGCATGCCCGCCACGCTGCCCGATCCCGGCTACCGGCTGGATATGGCGCGCGCCCGAACGCTGCTGGCGGAGGCAGGCTATCCTGATGGCTTCGACACTACGCTGCGCGTGCTGGCGGATCAGCCCTTTCTTAACGTCGCCATCGCCATCCAGTCAACGCTGATGCAGGCGGGGATCCGCGCGCGCATTATCACCGGCACCGGCAACCAGATCTACGGCGCGATGCGTGACCGGCAGTTTGGGCTGCTGGTAGGACGCGGCGGCAGCGGCGTTGAGCCGCACCCCCACTCCAGCCTGCGCTCGCTGGTCTACAACCCGGACAACGCCGACAGCGCGCGGCTCACCAACTTCCAGGGCTGGCGCACCAGCTTCTACGACGCGCAGCTCAACAGCATGATCGATCGGGCGCTGACGGAGCGCGATCCCGCAAAGCAGCAGCAGGCCTATTTCGCCATTCAGCAACGCTATGACCAGCTGATCCCGGCGCTGATGCCCATTTCCCAGATGGTCGATTCGGTGGTGGTGAATAACCGCGTGCAGGCCTATCAGCCGCATCCGTCCGCCACCACCTTTTTACGCGACGTCTGGAAAACGCCAGAGCGCCTGGCAGGAGGCACGCCATGATCGCCGCTCTTCCGCAGCTGCGCCGCGTCAGCAAACGCGCGACGCAGGTTTTTATCACCCTGTTCGGCCTGCTGCTGCTGACCTTTTTTATCGGCCGCGTCATGCCGCTCGATCCGGTGCTGGCAATCGTCGGCCCGGACGCCGATCACGCCACCTATCAGCAGGTTTACCACCAGCTCGGCTTCGACAAGCCGCTGTGGGCGCAGTTCGGCATCTATCTGAACGGGCTGCTGCACGGCGATCTCGGCCATGCGCTGCTGACCGGACAGCCCGTCAGCCAGGATATTCTGCGCGTCTTTCCCGCCACGCTGGAGCTGGCGACGCTGGCGATCGTGATCGGCGCCGGACTTGGCGTGCCGCTTGGCGTCATCGCCGCGGCGCGGCGCAACGGCGCGATCGACTATGCGGTGCGCGTGGTGAGCCTTGCGGGCTACTCCACGCCAATCTTCTGGGGCGGCATGATCGGGCTGCTGCTCTTCTACGCCCATCTGGGCTGGGTCGGCGGCGCGGGCCGCGTCGATTTTAGCCTCGACGGCGTGGTGCCGCGCCGCTCCGGTCTGATGCTGGTGGACGCGCTGCTGGCGGGCAACGCCACGGTGTTCTGGAACGCGCTGAACCATCTGATTCTGCCCGCGTCGCTGCTCGGCTTTCACTCGCTCGCCTACATCAGCCGCATGACGCGCAGCTTTATGCTGGCGCAGCTGTCGCAGGAGTTTATCCTCACGGCGCGCGTCAAAGGGCTAACGGAATGGCAGGTAATCTGGCAGCACGCCTTTCGCAATATCCTGGTGCAGCTGCTGACGGTGGTGGCGCTCGCCTACGGCTCGCTGCTGGAGGGCGCGGTGCTGATCGAAACGGTGTTCTCCTGGCCGGGCTTCGGCTCCTACCTGACCAGCAGCCTGATGCTGGGCGATATGAACGCGGTGATGGGCTGCGTGCTGGTGGTCGGGCTGATTTTCGTGCTGCTCAATCTGCTCTCCGACCTGCTCTATCAGGTGTTTGATCCGAGGACCAAAGTATGACGCTATCAATCGATACGCCGCACGTCGGCGCAGCGCGCGAACGGCTGGCGCGCTGTCAGCGCTTTGCCGCGCGCGCCGGCCATTTTCTGCTGCGCATGGCCTGTAATCCGCTGACCGCCATCGGCTGCGGCATCGTGCTGCTGCTCTGTCTGACGGCGCTGTTCGCGCCCTGGATCGCCCCCTATCATCCGCTGGTGCAGGATCTCGACAACGCCCTCAGCCCGCCGGGCGCGCAGCACTGGTTCGGCACCGACGAGTTTGGCCGCGATATCTTTAGCCGCCTGGTGTGGGGCGCGCGCATCACGCTCTATATCGTGCTGCTGGTATCGGTCACGGTCGGTCCGCTCGGGCTGCTGCTGGGCGTTGCCGCTGGCTACTTCGGCGGCAAGGTGGACGCGGCGCTGATGCGCATTACCGATATCTTTATCTCCTTTCCCAGCCTGGTGCTGGCGCTGGCGTTCGTCGCCGCGCTCGGCCCTGGCCTGGAGCATGTGGTGATCGCCATTACCCTTACCGCCTGGCCGCCCATCGCGCGGCTGGCGCGCGCCGAAACATTGTCGCTGCGCCAGGCGGACTTTATCTCAGCCGTGCGGCTGCAGGGCGCGTCACCGCTGCGCGTGCTCTGGCACCACATCATGCCGCTCTGCCTGCCGTCGGTCATTATCCGCATCACCATGAATATGGCAGGCATTATTCTCACCGCCGCCGGGCTCGGCTTTCTCGGCCTCGGCTCACAGCCCCCCGCGCCGGAATGGGGCGCGATGATCGCCAGCGGCCGCACCTACATGCTGGAGTGCTGGTGGGTGGTAACGGTGCCGGGCATGGCGATCCTGATCAATAGCCTGGCGTTCAACTTCTTAGGAGATGGCCTACGTGACCTGCTCGATCCCCGCAGTGAGTAACGGCGCGCCGTTGCTGGACGTGCACGATCTGCGCGTCAACTTTGTTAACGGACGTCACAGCACCCCGGCGGTGCGCGGCGTCTCCTTTCAGCTGGGTCGTGAGAAGCTGGCGATCGTCGGCGAGTCCGGCTCGGGCAAATCGACCGTGGGCCGCGCCCTGCTGCAGCTGCATCCGGCAAAGGCGCGCATCGAGGCGGCGCGCATGCAGTTTGGCGACGTCGATCTGCTGCGCGCCAGCCCGGCGCAGATGCGCGCCATCCGCGGCAGACGCATCTCGATGATTATGCAGGATCCGAAATATTCGCTGAATCCGGTGGTGCGCGTCGGCGAACAGATCGCCGAGGCCTGGCGCAGCCACCATCGCGGCCAGCACGCCGCCGCCAAAAAGCGCGCGCTGGAGATGCTGGAGGTGGTGCGCATTCGCGAGCCGGAGCGCCTTTATCAGCGCTACCCCCATGAAATTTCCGGCGGCCAGGGCCAGCGCGTGATGATCGCCATGATGCTGATCACCGAGCCGGAGCTGGTGATTGCCGATGAGCCGACCTCCGCGCTCGACGTCTCGGTTCGCCTGCAAATTCTGGCGCTGCTGGATGAGCTGGTGAAGGCGCGCGGGCTGGGGCTGATTTTTATCAGCCACGACATCAGCCTGGTGCGCAGTTTCTGCGACCGCGTGCTGGTAATGTACGCCGGGCGCGTGGTGGAGTCGCTGGCGGCGGGCGATCTCGACCGCGCGCGCCACCCCTATACGCAGGGCCTGCTGGCGGCCCTGCCGGATGTCGATCAGCGCCGCAGCCGCCTGCCGGTGCTGCAGCGCCAGGCCAGCTGGCTGAGTGATTAAGGAGCGCCCATGATAGCTATTGAGAATCTCAACCTGAGCTTCGGCGAGGCGGCGGCGCGCAGCCAGGTGCTGTTTGACGTCTCTCTGCAGGTCAATGAAGGCGAAATCTTTGGCCTGGTCGGCGAGTCCGGCTCGGGAAAAACCACGGTGCTGAAGTGTCTGGCAGGGCTGATTACCCACTGGCAAGGCGCGCTGGCGATAGGCGGAGCGCCGCTCGGACGCCGCATCGATCGCGCGCGCTGCAGGCAGGTACAGATGGTGTTTCAGGATCCTTACGGTTCGCTGCATCCACGCCACACCATCGGCGATATCCTGGAGGAGCCGCTGCTGATCCAGGGTATCGGCCAGCGTCAGGGGCGCGTGGTGGCGATGCTGGAGAAGGTCGGGCTTAACCGCGCCTGGCTGACGCGCTATCCGCACCAGCTTTCAGGCGGCCAGCGCCAGCGCGTCGCCATTGCGCGCGCGCTGATCCTGGAGCCGCGCGTGCTGCTGCTGGATGAGCCAACCTCGGCGCTCGACGTTTCAGTACAGGCGGAAATCCTTAATCTGCTGAGCGACCTGCAGCAGCAGGCGAATCTGACCTACCTGATGGTCACGCATGATTTAGGCGTGGTGGCGCACCTCTGCCACCGCGTGGCGGTGATGCAGCAAGGCCGCGTGCTGGAGACGCTCGACGTGCCGACGCTGGTGGCTAATCGCGCAGCGCTGCCCTATACGCGCATGCTGGTCGAGGCGAGTCGTCACTATAATCCGGCGCTGGCGGGAGAGATGTAGCAGGGAAAAAGCGGCGCGCGGCGAAGGCGGCGCGCCAGGAAGGCATTACTGGGTAATCTGACGCACGTAGTCGGCGATTTCCGGCACCTGTCCATGCTCGAACAGACAGTGCTGCAGACGCGGGCCGCTAAGCGCGGTGCGCACCAGCTCGGGATCGAGCGCGCGCAGCGTGTCGAGATAGTGCTCTTTCAGCATCGCCGCTTTGACCTGATTCAGAATGCCGGCGTTGCGCACCTGCGGCTCTTTACGCTCAGGCGGATAGCCCAGCCCTTTTTCGCCGGTAAAGGCTTTTTCGAAGATAAAGCGCAGGTTGAGCTCCGCGCCCCAGCCGAAGCCCTTGGCGAACGGCAGCGACAGCGCGTTGCCGTTGTTGATCTGGGCGAACAGATAGGCGTCCGCCGGATCGATGCAGTAGCCGCACACCACGCCCGGATGCAGGTTAAGGGACATCAGCGCGCCCTGTCCGGTGCCGCAGCCGGCGATAACGAAGTCGACCGCTTTGCTGTTGAGCAGCACGCTGGCCATGATGCCAAGGTGGATATAGGTCAGATGGTGATCCTGTTCGTCGCTCATGCCGACGTTGAAGACCTGATGGCCCAACGGCTGCGCCACGTTTTCCAGCTCCTTGCGCACGACGGCGTTTTTAGCGGCCTGGCTGTTTTCCATCATTAATGCGATTTTCATGATCTGCCCTTAAGTATTTATGAAACACCGTTTCATTTTAATCAAAAGCGGCTAAAGTGCATGGATTAATCGCGCGTTCTGGCGTGAGGCATATCACAAAAACGGCAGTCAACGGGCTGTCCTGGATACGGAGGCAACATGTTTGTATACCGCTCGCAAACGCAGCTTGAAGAGTTGGGCAACGGGGTTACGCGGCGCGTGCTGGCGCACGGCGGCGCAATGATGGCGGTTGAGGTGACCTTTGAGCAGGGCGCGATCGGCCCCCTGCATCATCATCCACACCAGCAGCTGACCTATGTGCTCAGCGGACGTTTCGCTTTCACCATCGACGGCGTCACGCAGGAGGTCGGCGCGGGAGACACGCTCTATAAAGCGCCCAACGTGGTGCACGGCTGCCTCTGCCTGGAAGCGGGTACGCTGCTGGATACCTTTACCCCGCAGCGAGAAGATTTTCTGTCGTCACACTAAGCTCAGGCGTGTAAAAAGCGGCCCGGGAAATCAGCTGACACCGGATGCTGCTTTTCGTAGCGGCCAAACAGCCGGTAGCGATTCAGGGCGATGCGGTTATAGAAAAAGTCGCTGATAAAGTGCGGGATCAATAAGCCCGGCAGCGAGAGAAATCCCCAGGGAAAAGGCAGCAGCTGCATCACGCGTAAAATGGCCTGGGCGCGGATCCAGTGACGATCGCCGTCAATCAGCACAATGGTGCGGATGTTTTCATCGGGCAGGCCGGCAAAGCGCAGCAGCGCCTTGCCCTCTTCGCTCTGCACCGCCGCAAACCGGACGCGACGCGAAAGCTTCAGGCGCAGCAGGAGATTAACCCAGCTATTGCAGATTTTGCAGACGCCGTCATAGAGAACGACTTTTTCGCCGGGCCGGAGAAAGGGTGGCTGTGGCATCGGTATCACCTTTATTTAATGACGAAGATCATAGTTAAGTACGGTCATTAATTGCGCAGGCGTCAAGCGAAAAGCGAACATAAAAAAACCGGCCATGCGGCCGGTTTGGTTTTAGCTCTGCTGATACAACGGGTTAGACGCGTTAAAAAATGCCCTGCGCGGCGGCTGCAATTGCTGCCTTAACCAGCGTTCGGCCCCCTCAAAATCGGGCGAGTTCGCGACTGTCTCATAAACCGGCCCGACCGCCATGGGCTTTGCCTGCTCAGCCAGCCGCCGCAGCTCCGGCAGATATTCGGCGCCGGGATGGCCCGGCATCCGGTTCGCCAGTCGCGCCTGATAGCGTGCTGCCGCGTCGTCTGGAGAGATGGCGATCCACAGCTCCAGCGCCCGGCTAACGCCTGCGCTCGCCAGCCCCTGCTCCAGCACGCTTTTCGGCTGAAAGCCGAACCAGGCGTCAATTATGTAGACGCAGCCCGGCGGCGCCTGAGCGACGATTTGCCATATCGCCTGATAGGCCGCGCAGCCAAGCTGGCGATTGCGCGGCCGGTCAACCGGGGCAAGGCTCGCCATAAAAGGTTCTTTGATGCTGTCGAGCGTCAGTACCGGCAATCCCAGACGCGCCGCAAGCGTACGGGTCAGCGTGCTTTTGCCAGAGGCGGGTATGCCGTTCACCAGCACCACCTGTTTTGCGTGCGTTGCAAGGTTCATAGAATAGCAATGACCTCCGCAATGCTGCTCGCCTGTCGTAAACGGGCTAGCGTTTCTTCATTATCCAGCAGCGCAACAATGGCGCGGATACCCTCTTCGATGTGCGCGTTGCTGTCGCGCGCGCCGAACATAATGACAATATCCGCCTTCTCGCTGCCGTCGAATGAGACTGGCTCTTCCAGCAGCACCAGGCTGAAGCAATCCCTGACCACGCCGCTTTCCGGGCGCGCATGGGGAATGGCAATCCCCTCTTCAAACACATAATAGGCGCCGTGCGCCAGCGTATTGGCGATCACCGCATCGGGATAGGAAGCGTTGAGATAGCCGCCACGGATCAGCGGTCGCGCAGCCAGCGCAATCACCTGCCGCCAGTCGCTCGCCCTGACGCCGATTTGAATGGCGTCGGCGTCCTGCAGTACCTGTTTAATACTCATCAGGTCTCCTCAGATTGATTTGCGCATGATATTGCGCAACGCATCCATTTTGACGAACAGCGCATCTATTTCACTGCGGTGATGTCGGCTTTTGGCAAATAAGCTGAGCGCCCGGTTATAGGCGAGCATTAATTGCTTTTGCGCCTCGGCGTCGCGCGCATCCTTTTCCAGCCGCTGTTCCAATTCGCTGATTTCCGCGCGCAGCGCCTCAGCCTGACGAGCGATCTCCGCTTCATCTGCCCCTTTATTCGGCGCCGCTTTTTTCATAAATCCGAACATAGCCTCTCCTGCCCCGAATGACGACGGGCAACGATGTTGTCATGATGGAAAAAGAGAATTAACGGAACAGCTGAATTTTTTCGACCAGCACATCCGTCACGGCGTCATTCGCCGGCACGAGAAAGTTACGCACGCTGTCGTTCACTTTGCCCTGTTCAAAGGTCTGCTTGCAGCGCGCCACCCACTGCACGTTCATTTCGGTGCCGACGTTCACCTTATCGATGCCGTTGCGCACCGCCATGCGCATATCTTCATCGCTGACGCCGGTGCCGCCGTGCAGCACCAGCGGCGTACCGGTCGCCTGGGTAATTTCGGCCAGACGCTGGTGCTGTATATGCGCTTTGCCGGTATAAAGGCCGTGGACGGTGCCGATAGAGATAGCCAGCATATCGACGCCGGTTTCATTGACGAAGCGCCTGGCGTCCTCAACCGGCGTAAACGCGATCGCCTCCAGCGCCACCTCTTTGCCATCTTCAGAGCCGCCGATTGCGCCGAGTTCTGCTTCAACCGATACGTTGCGCGGGCGCGCCATATCAATAACGCGGCGCGTATTGGCGATGTTTTCGTCAATCGGCAGATGCGACCCGTCATACATTACCGAGCTGAATCCAGCATCAATGGCGGTTTGAATTGCCGCTAAATCTGAACAGTGATCGAGATGCAGACAGGTCGGCACGTTTTTACTGGCCGAGAGCGAACAAATCGCATCTACCAGCAGACGATGGCCTAAATATTTCGCCGTACCAGTGGAGATCTGGATCATCAGCGGGCTGTTGGTTTGCTCCGCCGCCTTAAAAAAGGCGGGCAGCATTTCCAGACAGTGCAAGTTAAAAGAACCCAGCGCTTTGAATTCGCGTTGTTTAGCTACCTGCAGCAGATCGGTAAAGTTATACAGACTCATGGAGTTTTTCCTCACGGGGCTTAGTGGATTTTCCGTTAACAAACCAGGCGATCAGGGTAATGAAGAGCACGAACAGCGCGACGAATAGCCAGTTGCCCTGGAAGGCATGGCCCATCACCAGACCTGTGCTGATGACGTCGGCATCGCTGAAGGTCACGCCGGTGAAGCCGTAGCTTTCCAGCATTGGCACCAGAATGGCGGGGAGAAAGGTGATGAATAGCCCGTGCACCACGCCGCCGATCATCGCGCCGCGACGGCCGCCCAGCGCGTTGCCGAACACCCCTGCCGCGCCACCGGCAAAAAAGTTTGTCAGCAGGCCGGGCAGGATCATCGCCAGGCCGAACATGGGGAAGACGATCATGCCGATAATGGAACCCAGCGTAGTCGCGAGAAAGCCGACGATGACGGCGTTAGGCGCGTAGGGAAACAGTACCGGGCAATCAAGCGCCGGCCTGGCGTTGGGCACCAGCCGCATCGCGATGCCGCGAAACGCCGGCACCAGCTCGTTGAGCAGCAGACGCACGCCGCTGTAGAGCACAAACACCCCGGCGACAAACTGCATCGCCTGCATAAAGGCGTACATCAGGTAGTTCATGCCGTTGCTGTACTGAGCGATAAAGGCGGGACCGGCGGCCAGCGCCGGGATGAGATACATCGGCACCATCACGATGCCCATTGCCAGGTAGGTATCCTGCAGGAACTTGAAGTTGTCCGGCAGCTTGAGATCTTCCGTCGAGCGTGAGCCTTTGCCGACCACTTTCGCTACCGCGGCCTGCACCAGATAGCCGATAGTGCAAAAATGGCCGAGCGCGATATCATCCGACTCGGTAATGCGACGCACCACCGGCTGCGCCAGCGCAGGCATGACCACCGCCATGATGCCGCCGAAAATGCCGCCGGTCAGAATTAAAGGCAGTCCGCTGAGTCCTGCTTTATAGCCGATAACGGTGCCGATAGTGGCCATCCACAGCAGCGCCTGCCCCGTCAGGAAGATATATTTAAAGGGCGTAACGCGCGCGATAATAATATTAACCACAAATATGACCAGCAGCGTCAGCGCTACTTCGGATCCCAGCTCGCGATTTGCCAGGCCGGCAATCGCCGCCACGTCTGTGATATAGCCCTGCATGCCGAAGCCGTGGGTAAATATGGTGTTCAGGAAAGTTAATGCGCCGACGATAATATTAATACCGGCCATCATGATCAGAAAACCCAGCAGCGTTTTAAACGTGCCCTCCACCACTTTTCCAGCCGACTTGCGCTGCAGCAGCAGGCCGATTAGCGCAATAAAGGCGATCAAAATCGACGCCTGGCCTAATAAATCCCGCACCAGAAACTCAATCAGACTATTCATGATTTGCGACCTTCAGGTTGCTTTCTTTCAGAAACGCAAGGATCTTCTCTTCAATTTCACCTTTATCGGTCAGTCTGTTAAGAATAATAACCCGCTTCATTTGCTCCGGGCTGGCGTCGGCGTTTAAAACGTCGGCAAAGGCTTTCTGCGTTAAAATAATGTCAGATTTAAACGCATTGGCTTCTGATATGGTGGTGTGATCGATGTCAGCTTCAATTTCCAGCTTCTTTAATACCGCCTTCGCGCTCATTTCGATAGCAAAACTGGAACCCAGCCCGCAGCCGCAGACGCATAAAATCTTAAGCATGGTGATCTCCTCAGATTATATTCAGTTGTTTAGCGAGTTTGTAATAGTGCCCTTCTGTATCAACAAGGCGTTTCTTCATGCTGATTAAATCAATCGGAATAGGTTTATTGCTGCCGTTAATAATGACGGCTTTATTCCGCATGCCCGACTGAATGCAGCGCACGACCTCAGCGGCCATAATGGCTCCCTGATAAATCTCCTCGCAGGTGGGATCGCCGTTGCGCAGGCCGTAACCCACAATGGTTTTACGAATGCGCACGCCCGTCAGCGGCTCCAGCTGTTTAATCAGCGTATCGATCGCCCCCTGAAAGCCAGGAGAGTATTCGCGCGTGTAGCCTTCAGAACAGAGGATGACCACGCTGTTCTGTTTCTGCAGCCGCGCCCGAATACGCTCAGCCAGTAGCGGTACCGGAATCTGGCATTCGGGGATGAGCGCGAAATCAGCGTTGCTTTTAATCGCCGACTGCAGCGTCAGCTCGCCGCAGAAACCGCCCAGCAGCTCCGCCATAAATACGCGGCCCACCAGCGCGCGACCGGTATTACGCAGCTTCGCAACCTCTTTCAAGACCTGCTCGCAGGCGGTGGAGAACCCAATGGTGTAATCGCTGCCGAAAACATCGTTGTCGATGGTCATACCGACGCCGAAGCAGTTAACGCCAAATTCGCTGAGCGTATGTAAAAACTGCAGCGACCCGTCGCCGCCCGCCATAATTAATATTTCCACGCGCAATGTTTTAAGCTGCCTGGCGATTTGCTCATATTCACTGCGGATTAATTTTCTTTCGGTTCTGCCAGACTGCATAAGTGGAATGGCCGCGACCGAATAGTCAACCAGTTCACGCCAGCCAATTTCCTGGTGACGATTTTCAAGCAGGCCGGCGATACCGCCGTTAAATAACACCATCTCCGCCTGCGCCAGTCGCGCCACCTGAAAGATAAAATTATTTATTCCGGCGACATCGCCGCCGCTTATCACCATGCCTATTCTCATTATGCAAACCTCTTCGGCTCAATCCGTCCTGAGGTTATTGTTCCGGGGCAGGCCTTTTGTATTTGCAATGGACATCACAAAATTAACAGAGACATCTCGCCCAGCAGCCTTGACAGGGACTGTTAAAGACGAAAATTTGAGAATGGCATCACACTATAATAAAAAGCGACAAAATGAATTTGCGCTTAATATTCATCAGGTTGGCTTAAAAATAGCGGCGTTTTTAAAACCCTTTGCGCGCAGCCGTTTGACGCGCGCTTCCTGAAGTAAAAATTGTGATTTTGACCTCATTTTTATCGCGCGCTTGCTTATTTCATCGTGATTTTAATGTCAGTCGTGATTGTTTTTCGCGTGACCATTAATGAGAGGTAAAAAGTTTTTAGCGCCGACGAAAAATAAAATAGTGGCGGGAGATAAGGAACGATCGGAGGGGAATAACCTCTCTCTGGAGACAGAGAGAGGTAGAAGATTATTTTGCGTAGGCTTCCGTTGAAATTGTCAGCGTCACGTCGTCGCCGACTGCCGGGACATATTTATCCAGCTTAAAGTCAGAACGCTTAATGGTACCGGTAGCGTCAAAGCCGATCGCCTGCTTCTTCACCATCGGATGCTCGCCCTGCTTGTTCAGCGTGGCGTGCAGCGTAACCGGTTTGGTGATCCCTTTCAGCGTCAGGTTACCTTCCACGTCGAATTTGTTATCCCCCTTCGCGGTTACTTTGGTGCTGTGGAACGTCGCGGTCGGATATTTCGCCGTGTCAAAGTACTCCGCGCCCTTGAACTCTTTGGTCAGCGCAGGAACATGGCTGTCGATGCCGGTAATCGGCAGGGTCACGTTGACGCGCGAAGCGGCTGGGTTTTCACTGTCGAACACCAGCGTTCCTTTACTGTCAGGAATGTCGGCGGTGGGATGTGAAAAACCGAAGTGGGTCCAGGTCACAATCACTGAAGTATGCGCAGGGTCAAGCTCATACTGCTGAGCCGCAGCCTGAGAAAGCGGTACATAGAGGGCGGTAGCGGCCAGCAGCGGCAGCGCGAGACGTTTAATATTTTTCACTTTAGGTTCCTTTTAAAACAGCCGAATCCATTTGAGTGTCGCCTAAACGCCCGTGCAGATATAGTGAAGAGTTTTGGTCGTAATTTTCAAATAAATTCAGCAATATCCTGGCGTGATTATTGCGAATCCACGTAACGCGTTGCCAGCACGATCCCGCTGTGCCAGCGCTGGAGAAGCTGCGCCTGCGCCTGATGCAGCTGCGTCGGCGTTAGCGCGGCGAGCGACGCTCCGTCAAGATCGCGCATTCCGCCCGCCTGACGCAGCCCGGTCTGCAGCGCCGCCGCCGGGTCGGACACGGCGTCAAGCTGGGCGCGCAGGCGCGCGCGCAGCGCCTCCAGCGCGCCCGCATCATCAGGGATCGGCAGCTGCTGCACAAAGAGGCGGCACGCCGCCAGCAGCGCGTCGGCCGAAACGTCCGGCGACTGCAGGGCGAACAGTATCCCGTCGCGATCGACGCAGCGGTGATAGCGGCAGCTAACGACGTAGCCGATTTGTTGCTCAACGCGCAGGCGCTGGAAAAAGCGCGGCTCCATCAGCAGCGCCAGCGCGCGCAGCGCCGCCAGCGAAATCGCCGGCGGGCAAGGCAAAAACAGCAGCAGCGCGCCGTCGCGGCTGTGGTGCGCCACCGTGAGCCGTTTGCCCTGCTCTGGCTCCACGCACTCAGCGTGGGCCTCGCCCGCCAGCGGCGCCAGCCACCGCGCGATTACGGCATGCTGCTGCGGCGAGCCGCCGTAGAGCGCCGCGCGCCAGCCGCCCAGCGATGCAGAGGCGGCAATCGCCTGCGGCAGCCGACGCAGCAGCTCGCGGATAGCCACATCGTCCGGCGGCGGCGCGGCCTGCGGGCTCTCGTCAAGACGTAACGCATCGGGGAGCGACGCCAGCCAGGCCTCGCCGCCCGGCGGCAGCTGCGCTTCCAGCAGCCAGAGCCCGTGACTCTCTCGCCAGCTTGCCGCGCCGCCCTGATGGCGCAGCAGCGCGAAAAGCGGCCGTAGTCGGCGGTCGGCGGTCGCCGCCTGCGCGGGCGTGAGCGTGGTGAAGAATGCCGGGCGCAGCATCAGGGTGGCAGGCTGCTCGCCGGGCGCCAGCTGAAGCAGCGGCGCGGACGCCGCGGGCGGCGTCCGGTCAGCAGGCGGCTGCGCCAGCGGATAAATGCGCAGGGTCGGCAGCGTCTCGTTAACGGGCGCGGGCGTCCAGGGCTGCAGCTCCAGGCTAAACCCCTGCGTCTCGGTCAGGGTGCCCTGCACGCCGGGGGCGCTCCACAGCCGCGCCACGGGGGCGTCTGCAAGCTGGCGCAGCAGCGGTATAAAACCGGCGGTATCTGCGGGCGGCGGAAAGCCAAACGCGCGCTCGCGCAGCTGGTCGAGCGGCGTCAGCGCGTTAAAGCGCCGCTGCGCCAGCCGCAAATAGTGACGCTGCTGCTGCTGTGAAGTCTGCGCCAGCGCGCGCAGCGCCTGCGGATACCAGGCGCAGATGGCGTCGGGTCGATCCGTTTCAATCTGCAGCGCCAGCCAGCCGCTAGTGCTCTCCAGGCTCGGCCAGCTAAACGCAAGCCGCTGCGCCCAGCCGCGCTGGCGCAAAGCCTGCATCGCGGCGCCCGGCGCCTCGTCCTGTAAAAACTCACGCAATAAAGTGACATTGTCACGAATGGCGTTCATCTCACCGCGCAGCGCGGCGGCAATCCACACCTCTGCCGCGCCCTGCGTCTTTAATGCAATATCTGCGTCCGCGGTAAAACGCATCATTCTGGCCTGCGGCACGCTTTCACCTGAGGACAAAAGTATGCCAAAGGCGTGCGCCATCTGCTCCAGCGCGTCAAGGGGCTGCGGCCCCTGCAGCCAGAGCTGCATCTGGCCCGCCAGAAAGAAACGCTGATGAAACTGATGTAGCGCCTGCTTAAGCGCGCCGACGTCGTCGCCGAAGAGGTCGCGGCTGCCGATATGAAAGCGCTGAAAAGCCGCGGGCGCGTGGACGCGCGTATTGAGCGCCGCTTCCCGTCTGGAGGGCGTATGCTGCTGGATTAGCCGATATTCGGCATCGATAACCGCCGCCTCCTGAGCAATCGCCTCGGGCGGGAACTGCGGCGCGGCCAGCATATCCGCCAGCCGCGCCGCGCCTTCAGCGAGCAAATCCGGCTCGGTTTCGAAAAACCAGGCGCTGCTGCGCGCCAGCGTAGTGGCGTTCAGTCGCCCGCCTGCCGCCTGTATCCAGGGCATCAGGCGCGCATCGCCCTGAAACCGGGCGCTGTCGCTGAACAGCAGATGTTCCAGCAGATGCGCCAGCCCTGGCCAGGCGTCGGGCTCATCGTGGCTGCCCGCCGCCACCTGCGCCAGCGCGGCCGCCTGCCGCGCGTCGGGCTGATGGATCAGCGTGACGCGCAGGCCGTTGCGCAGCCGCAGCTGACGAGTCTCCGTCACGATCAGAAGGTCCGGGTTTTGTAGATTAGCTGCGAATTGGCGCGGTTGCGGAACTGCAGCTGGCCGATTTTCACGTCGCTGCAGGCGGCTTCGCGTCTCGCCTCGAGGATGACGTCGTGGTGCGGCGACTTGCTGCACACCGGATCCGTATTATCGGCGTTGCCGGTCAGCATAAAGGCCTGGCAGCGACAGCCGCCGAAGTCCTTCTCTTTCTCGTCGCACGAGCGGCAGGGTTCCGGCATCCAGTCAAAGCCGCGATAGCGGTTAAAGCCGAAAGAGCGATACCAGATATCCTCCAGCGGCTGCTCCAGCACCGACGGGAACTCCACCGGCAGCTGGCGCGCGCTGTGGCACGGCAGCGCGGTGCCCTCCGGCGTCACGCTAAGGAAAATCGCGCCCCAGCCGCCCATACAGGGTTTAGGACGCTCCTCATAATAGTCCGGGGTTACGAACAGCAGATTCGTCAGGTTGCCGCTGCCGCTCATGCGCTCGCGATAGCGGCTAACCACCGCTTCCGCCTGCGCAATTTGCTCGCGCGTCGGCAGCAGCCCCTGGCGGTTAAGCTGCGCCCAGCCGTAAAACTGGCAGGTTGCCAGCTCGACGTCGTCCGCCTCCAGCTCGATGCAGAGGTCGATAATCTTGTCGATCTGGTCAATATTGTGACGGTGTAACACAAAGTTCAGCACCATCGGATAGCCGTGCTTTTTCACCGCGCGCGCCATCTCCAGCTTCTGCTGGAAGGCTTTTTTCGAGCCCGCCAGCGCGGCGTTAAGCGTTTCGTCGCTCGCCTGGAAGCTGATCTGGATATGATCCAGGCCCGCCTCGGCGAAGGCGTCGAGCTTCTTCTCGGTCAGGCCGATGCCGGAGGTAATCAGATTGGTATAGAAGCCGAGATCGCGCGCGGCGCGGATCAGCTCCGGCAGATCTTTGCGCGTCAGGGGTTCGCCGCCCGAAAAGCCGAGCTGGACGCTGCCCATGGCGCGCGCCTGGCGGAATACCTCAATCCACTGCTCGGTGGTCAGCTCTTTCTCCTGCTGCGCGAAGTCGAGCGGATTAGAGCAGTAAGGACACTGCAGCGGGCAGCGGTAGGTCAGCTCCGCCAGCAGCCAGAGCGGCGGATTGACGGCGGGTTTATTCTGGGTCACGAAACATTATCCACTTTTGTTCATACGCCGCGCGCAGAAACGCTCTGACATCGTCGCCGACGCCGCCCGCTTCCGGGAAGCGCGCGTCGAGCCCGGCGATAATCGCGCCTACGCTCTCTTTGCCGTTGACCTGTTCCAGAATGGCGGCGGCGGTTTCATTCAGCTTCGCCATGCCTTCCGGATAGAGCACGACGTGGCTCTCCTGCGCGGCTTCCCACTGCATGCGATAGCCGCGGCGGAACGCGGGAATAGAGTTGTCATTCATCTGTTATACCAGCCTTGTCGTGTGCCAGGCCGCTTTGTCGGTGACCGTGTGGTAAGGCGGACGCTTCAGCTCGTAGGCCATGGTCATGGCGTCCAGCATCGTCCAGAGAATGTCGAGCTTAAACTGCAGGATCTCCAGCATGCGGTTCTGTTTCTCAACCGTATCGCAAAACTCCAGCGCCAGCGCCAGCCCGTGCTCGACGTCGCGGTTTGCCTGGCTCAGACGGCTGCGGAAATAGAAATAGCCCTCTTCCTTGATCCAGGGATAGTGCTGCGGCCAGCTGTCGAGGCGCGACTGGTGGATCTGCGGCGCAAAAAGTTCGGTAAGCGAGCTGCAGGCCGCTTCCTGCCAGTTGGCGCGGCGCGCGAAGTTGACATAGGCGTCGACCGCAAAGCGCACGCCCGGCAGCACATGGCGCTCAGACAGCAGCGCTTCGCGCGTCAGTCCGACCGCTTCGCCCAGCTGCAGCCAGGCTTCGATGCCGCCTTCGTGGCCGCTGCTGCCGTCATGGTCGAGGATGCGCTGCACCCACTTGCGGCGCGTGGCGGGATCGGGACAGTTCGCCATGATCGCCGCGTCTTTCAGCGGAATGCTGGTCTGATAATAGAAGCGGTTCGCCACCCAGCCCTGGATCTGCTCGCGCGTCGCGTCGCCGTTGTGCATCGCGATATGGTAAGGATGATGAATATGGTAATAGGCGCCCTTATCGCGCAGCGCCTGTTCGAACGCCTGCGGCGTCAGCGTCTCGGTGATCTGCATCACTCACTCCTGAAGATGAATCGCCATGCCGTCCCAGCTCACTTCAATGCCCTGCTGCGTCAGAAACTGACGCTGCGGCGACTGCTCGTTGAGGATCGGATTGGTGTTATTGATGTGAATAAGAATTTTGCGTTTCGCCGGCAGCGAGGCGAGCAGCGCCATCAGCCCCTGCTCTTCAGAGAGCGCCAGATGGCCCATCGCTTTGCCGGTGTTGGTGCCGACGCCAGCGGCCTGCAGCTCGTCATCTTGCCAGACGGTGCCGTCGATCAGCAGGCAATCCGCCTTCTGCAGCCAGGGCATAATCACCGCGTCCGGCTCGCCGAGGCCCGGCGCATAGAGCAGCGTCTGTCTGCTGGCAAGGTTCTCAATAAACAGCGCCACGTTGTGGCCCGGCAGCGGACGGTCGCGGTAAGGCGAGTAAGGCGGCGCGTTGCTGAGGATCGGAATAGCGGTAAAGCGCAGGTTCGGACAGACGTCGACGCTAAACGGCTCCAGCGGCGCGATGGGACGATGCTGCAGCCCGCCGTTCCAGTGCTTCAGCATGGTAAATACCGGAAAACCGCTGGAGAGATCGGCGTGCACTTCCGGCGTGCACCACACCTGATGCGGGCAGCCTTCGCGCAGGCTGAGCAGGCCGGTGGTGTGATCGATCTGGCTGTCGGTAAGAATAATGGCGCCGATGGCGGTGCCGCGCAGCACGCCCTTTTTTATCAGTTCTGGCGTATGGGCGATCTGCTGGCTGATGTCCGGCGAGGCGTTGCATAACACCCAGTTTTCGCCGTCGTCGCTGAGAATAATCGAGGACTGCGTACGCGGGCTGGCCTGAAGGGTGCCTTCGCGCACGCCCTGACAGTTGGCGCAGTTGCAGTTCCACTGAGGAAAACCGCCGCCAGCGGCGGATCCAAGGACTTTGATGAACATAGGAGAAACCCGGCGTTGAAACAAAATGCCCGCGCAGCTGGCGGGCATGGATATTAACGGTTGGAGATGTACAGCGTTACTTCCAGACCGAGACGTAAATCAACAAATTCAGGTTTTTTCCACATAATAGTCTTCCTCTAAGGTGAATGAACAAAGCGATACCCGTCAGGTATCATTACGCAAACAATCCAGTGATTATGCACGCAATTTTGAGCCGGCTGATGGTGCGCCAACGGCGCATCGAGATCAACCCGCAAATGTTAAGGAAATGAATCAGCCCTGCCAGATCTGCCGCAGCACGCGCAGCCAGTTATCCGAGGCGAGTTTTTCCAGCCGATCCTGATCATAGCCCGCCTCGCGGAATGCTGCGAACAGGCGCGGCAGTCCCGCTACGTCTTTTAGCGCGTCCGGTACGGAGATGCCGTCAAAATCGGAGCCGAATCCCACACGATCGCTGCCCATTATCATTATGAGCCGTTCATAGTGCCTGACGATGTCGCTCAGCGCCGTGTCGCCGTCGCGCCTGCCGTCGGCGCGCAGGAACGCATTGCCAAAGTTAATGCCGACCATGCCGCCGCTGTCGCGTATGGCGGCAAGCTGCGCATCGGTCAGGTTGCGCGGCTGGGCGCAGAGCGCATGGGCATTGGAATGCGTCGCCACCAGCGGCGAGCGGGAGATCGCGGCGGTATCCCAGAACGCTTTTTCGTTCATATGCGATACGTCGATCAGCATATTGAGCGCGTTGGCCTGTTCAATCAGCTTCTTACCGGCGTCGGTGAGTCCTGGCCCGCTGTCCGGCGATCCGGGAAAGGCGCCGGTCACGCCGACGCCGAAGCGATTCGGCAGGTTCCAGAACGGCCCGATGCTGCGCACGCCGGCGTCATAAAACGCCTGCAGCTGTTCGCCCTCTTCATCCAGCGCGTCCGCGCCTTCGATATGGGCCACCAGCGCCAGCACGCCCGCGTCGCGGCAGGCGACAATCTCGGCGGCGCTGCGGCACAGGCGCGCCCGGCCCTGCGACCGCTCGGCGATCTGCGTAAGAATAGCCAGCTGCTGCCACATGATCTCCAGCGGCTGATAAGGCGTTGCGGCCAGCTGCGGCGCCGTCTGGGCGATATAGGCCTGCGGCGGCACGAAGATAGCGAACAGGCCGCCGAAAAAGCCGCCCTGCTGCATGCGCGGAAAATCGAGGTGGCCGCGTTCAATGCCGTTAAAGAAGGCGTCGACCGGCGCGTCGCGATGATTCAGCCACAGATTGAGCAGCAGATCGTTATGGCCATCAAAAGTTAACATCGGGGAAATAAGCGCTTAAACAACTCAACATCGCGCTATGTTACGCGGCAGCAGAATAAACGCCAAATCAAAGGGCACGAATGGTTACTCTGCCTGCGGCGTAGGCGAGAAAGGGGCAAAACACACCAGGCCGCGCTCCCGTCGCGCCTGCCTTGTTTAATTTTTCACGCTGCTCGGCGCGGACCGGCATTCACCCGCCCTGCGCCACCGTCAGGCCGCGATAAAAGGTCGGTTTTACATCAAGCGTCTGCTGGATCAGGCCATATTGACGGTAGAAGTCGGCGGTCTCCTGCTGCTGACGCACCGTACTGTCGTCGATGCTCTGCCAGTGCGACTGGCGGCGGGAGAACGCTTTTTCCGCCGCTAAGGGCGGAAAGCCGATAATTTTCGCCAGCGTCTGCGCATAGTCGGCGACGTGGCTGTTGGCCCAGCGATCCGCCGCCGCCAGCCGGTTGACGTAGTCCTGCAGCGCAGCGCGTTTTTCGCGGTCGTTGATGGCGGCGTCGGTCGCGGCCAGGAAGCTGTTGCCGGTCGAGAGCCCCACGCCGTTGACCAGTATGCGGCCGCTGTGGGTCACTTCCGCCAGCGCGGTATAGGGATCCCAGGTGGCCCAGGCGTCGACCGCGCCGTTAGAGAGGGCGATGCGCGCGTCGGCAGGCTGTAGAAAGCGCCAGCTGACATCTTTGTCGCTCAGGCCCGCCTGCTCCAGGGTTTTCAACGCCTGAAAGTGGCCGATAGAGCCGCGTCCGGTGGCGATGCTTTTTCCTTTCAGATCGGCGGCGGTTTTGATGGGCGAATCGGGCCGCACCAGCACCGCCAGCCCGGCGGGCACCGATTTGCTGACCGCCACGGCCTTCACCTGCGAGCCGGCGGCCAGCGAAAAGAGCAGCGGCGCGTCGCCGATAATGCCCGCGTCCACCGCGCCCGCGTTTAGCGCCTCCGCCAGCGGCGCGGCGGCGGGAAACTCCGCCCACTCGATAGCGTAGCCCAGCTTGTCGAGCTGATGCGCCGCCGTCATCTCGGCGCGCATATTGCCTTTTTGGTCGGCGATGCGCAGCGTAACGGCCTGCGCAGAGGAGGCGCTAGCCAGCGCGAGCGCGAGATAAAGAGCGCGATATTTCATACTGTTTTCTCCTGGTGCAAAAAGCCAGCATAAACCGGACGTTGGGAAACGCCGATGCCGATTCCGCATGAGGTTAGCCAGCGGGCGCATAAGGCTGTCGCTTTTGCGCTATCGGTTGTCATTTTTGCGCGCGCGGCGGAGCGGCATAACGCGGCAGACTGCGCTGACACCACAAGGAGGCTTTATGCTGACGCAACCCACAGAGAAGTACCGTGCTTTTCCCGTCATCGCCCTGCCCGATCGTCAGTGGCCAGATCGCCAGCTGACAGCGGCGCCGCGCTGGCTTTCCACCGACCTGCGCGACGGTAATCAGGCGCTGGCGGAACCGATGGACGCAGAGCGCAAGCGGGCGTTTTGGGAGCTGCTGCTGGCCTGCGGCTTCAAAGAGATCGAGGTGGCGTTTCCCGCCGCGTCGCAGACCGACTTTCAATTTGTGCGCGAGCTGATTGAGCAGCAGCGCATTCCAGAGGACGTTACAATTCAGGTGCTCACGCAGGCGCGCGACGCGCTTATCGCCCGCACCTTCGAGGCGTTGCAGGGCGCGCCGCGCGCCATTCTGCATCTCTATAACGCCACCGCGCCGCTGTTTCGCGAACGGGTATTCGGCCAGAGTCAGGCGGAGATCGTCGCGCTGGCGTGCGCGGGCGCGCGACAGATTCGCGACGGCTGCGACGCCCGACCTGAAACCCACTGGACGTTCGAGTACTCGCCGGAAACCTTCTGTTTTACCGAACCGGACTTCGCGCTGGCGATCTGCGAGGCGGTGGCGGATATCTGGCAGCCCTGCGCCGCCCGTCCGATGATCGTCAATCTGCCCGCCACCGTGGAGGTCAATACCCCGAACGTCTATGCCGATCAGATCGAATATTTTTGCCGTCACTTTAGCCGCCGCGATAGCGTTTGTATCAGCGTGCATCCCCATAACGATCGCGGCACCGGCACCGCCTGCGCGGAGCTGGCGCTGCTGGCGGGCGCGGATCGCGTTGAAGGCTGCCTGTTCGGCAACGGCGAGCGCACCGGCAACGTCGATATCGTTACGCTGGCGCTGAATCTCTACAGCCAGGGGATCGCGCCTCATCTTGACTTCAGCGATATCAGCAAGGTGACGGAGGTGGTGACGCGCTGCAACCAGCTGCCGGTGCATCCGCGTCATCCCTATGCGGGCGAGCTGGTGTTCACCGCCTTTTCCGGCTCGCATCAGGATGCGATCCGCAAAGGCTTCGCCCTTCGTCAGCAGCGGCAGGAGACGATCTGGCAGATGCCTTACCTGACGATCGATCCGGCCGATATCGGCTGCAGCTATGAGGCGGTGATCCGCGTCAACAGCCAGTCGGGCAAGAGCGGCGCCGCCTGGCTGCTGGAGCAAAATCATGGCCTGACGCTACCGCGCGCGCTGATGCAGGATTTTAGCCAGCGGGTGCAGCAAGAGACGGACCTCCACGGCAAGGAGATGACGCAGCGCGCCATCTGGCGCTGCTTCTGCCTGCACTATGGCGTCGAGCAGGCGACGCTGACGCTGCTGGAGGCGGAAAGCCGAAGCGACGGCGATCTAACCCGGCTTGAGGCGAGCCTGGGAATAAACGGCGGCGTTCGTCGCCTGCGCGGCAGCGGTAACGGCCTGCTGTCGGCGGCGGTGGATGCGCTGCGTCGCGCGCTGGGGCTGGAGCTGACCATTGCGGATTACCATGAGCATACGCTGGGCAAGCGCAGCGACAGCCGGTCGGTCGCCTACGTCTGCTGCCTGAATAGCCTGGGCGAGCGCGCCTGGGGCGTCAGCATCGACAGCGATATCGCCCGCGCCTCTCTACAGGCGCTGCTTAACGCGGCGACGGCCTCTCTGCCTGCGGAAAATAGGCCGCAGGCGCAACCCCCAGCAGGCGACGAAACATCGCGCTGAAGGCGCTGGGGCTGTCATAGCCGAGATCGAGCGCCACGGCCAGCACCGACTCGCCCTGCGCCAGCCGCGTCAGGGCGATGACCAGGCGCGCGCGACGCACCCAGTCGCTAAAATGCAGTCCCGTTTCCCGCTGAAAATGGCGCGCAAGCGTGCGGCTGGAGAGATTTAGCCGCCGCGCTCCCTCCTCCAGCGTCCAGCACTCCCCCGGCGCCTGCTGAATGGCGCGGCAGAGCGCCTGCAACCGAGCGCTCTGCGGCTCCGGCAGACTGAAGGGCAGCACGTCCAGACCGCGCAGCTCATCCAGCAACAACTCATAAATATGCTCGCTGCGGCTGCCGGGCGCGTAAATCTCCGGCAAGGGCAGCGCGCTAACGATCAGCTCGCGCAGCAGCGGTGACACCGGCACCACCTGACAGCTGGCGGGCAGATCGGCGCGCGCCAGCGGATCGACAAACAGGGTGCGCGCCGCGACGCGGCCGGTAATCTGCAGCGCATGGCGGGTAAAGGCGGGCAGCCAGACGCCGCGGCCTGGCGGAACGATCCAGCAGCCCTGCGCGGTATCGACGCGCACCACGCCGCTCAGCGTATGAATAAGCTGCGCGCAGCTGTGATAATGCCAGGGTTCACTGTCGCCGTGCGCGTAATCATGGGCGTAAGAGACCAGCGGACGAGAGGTGAAGTCGAACGACAGCCGCGCCGTCACGATTATTTCTTCAGATAGCGATGGATCGACGCCAGATCTTGCTCGCCGTAGCCGGCGTCGACCGCCTGCTGCCAGAGTTCGGCGATCTGCTCCAGCGCGGGCAGCCTGGCGTCACCCTTCGCCTCTAGCGCCAGCTTCGCGTCTTTCAGCGCCCACACCAGACTCATCTGCGGGGTGAAATCGTCGCTGGCGATCGTCGCGAGCTTCACTTTGGCATAAGGCGCCGCCAGCGGGCCGCCGTCCAGCACTTTCCAGAAATCGTCGGTCGTAAAGCCAAACTCCTCCGCCAGGCGCGTGCTCTCCGCCAGGCTCTGCATCAGGCCGATCAGCCAGCTGTTGACCACCAGCTTCATGCGCGACGATTTGCCCGCCTCGCCCAGCCACTGCGTGCCTTTGCCAATTGCGGCGAAGACCGTTTCCGCTGCCTGCGCGCGCGCCCGATCGCCGCTGGCCATCACCAGAATCTGCGCATTTTCCGCCGGCGCTTTGGTGCCGGAAACCGGCGCGTCGATAAACACCACGTCCGGGCGCTCGCTGGCGAACCAGCCGATCAGGGCGTCGGTTTTCTCGACGCCGATGGTGCCCATCTGCGCGAGGGTCGCGCCCTGCTTCAGCGACTCCTTCACCTGATGCAGGGTCTTTTCCGTGGTGTCGCCGTCGGAGAGCATGGCGATAACCACGTCAGCGTCGCGCACCGCCTCTTCCGGGCTGTCGCACAGCGCCAGGCCGGAAGCGACCAGATCTTCGCCGCGCGCCCGCGTGCGGTTCCAGCCATAAACGGTAAAGCCCTTTTTCAACAGGTTGGCGGCAAAGGCGTGCCCCATGGCGCCTAAACCTAATACGGCGACGGCAGGTTGTTGACTCATTCTGATTCCTCTGGTTATCCGTAGACTAAGCATTTAACACTGAAGGGAAAGTCACGAAAAATCCAGCCGGAGAAAACATTTTTCGCCGCTGAATTTCGCATAAAGCGACCTTATTATTTACGCTTTTCAAATAATCGTAAAAAGCCGTAACATACGCGCACAATGTTCCATCTGGTTCATTTCACTTCTTTATGACGGTCTTTCATTTATGAAAATTGCATCACTGCGTCAGGTCAGCGTGCTGCTGCCTGCCATGCTGCCGCTGCCTTTGCTGGCGGCGGACCCTACCGGCAGCACGACCCTGGTGGTCAGCGCCGCGCCGGCGCAAACCGGCCTTTCCGAACTCGATACGCCCGCTGCCGTCAGCGTAGTGAGCGGCGAGGAGATGCGCCAGGCCGCGCCGCGCGTTAACCTGTCGGAAAATCTCGGCAGCGTGCCGGGCCTGCTAATCCAGAACCGGCAAAATTATGCGCAGGATCTGCAGCTCTCGGTGCGCGGGTTTGGTTCGCGTTCGACCTACGGCGTGCGCGGGCTGCGCCTCTACGTCGACGGCATTCCCGCCACCATGCCTGACGGTCAGGGACAAACCTCCAATATCGATATCGGCTCGATCGATCATATCGAGGTGCTGCGCGGCCCCTTTTCCGCCCTCTACGGCAACGCCTCGGGCGGCGTGATTAACGTCGATACCCAGACCGGCCAGCAGCCGACCACGCTGGAAGCAGGCAGCTGGTACGGCAGCTACGGCAGCTGGCGCAACAGCGTCAAGGCGAGCGGCGCGACCGGCGACGGCACCCAGGCGGGCGACGTCAACTACACCGTATCCGCCTCGCGCTTCACCACGCACGGCTACCGCGACCACAGCGAGGCGCAGAAGAACCTCGGCAACGCGAAGCTGGGCGTGCGCATCGACGACGTCAGCACCCTGACGCTGCTGTTTAACAGCGTACACATCGAGGCGCAGGATCCCGGCGGCCTGACGCCGGATCAGTGGCGCGCCAATCCGCGTCAGGTGGTCAGCAACGTCACCCTCTACAACACGCGCAAAACCGTGGATCAAACCCAGGGCGGCCTGCACTATCAGCGTCAGATGGGTGAAAATGACGATCTCAGCGTGATGATGTATGCCGGCATCCGCGAAACCACCCAGTATCAGTCGATCCCCGCCAGCGTACAGGCCAACGCGAAACACCCCGGCGGGGTGATCGACCTGACGCGCCACTACCAGGGCATCGACACGCGCTGGACCCACCGCGACAGCCTGTTCAGCGTGCCGGTGACGCTCACCGGCGGCCTCGACTATGAAACCATGACCGAGCGCCGCAAGGGTTTCGAAAACTTCAGCGGCAACGACTACGGCGTGAAGGGCGACATTCGCCGTAACGAACGCAACCTGATGTGGAACCTCGATCCCTACCTGCAGACCGCCTGGCAGCTTACCGATAAATGGTCGCTGGACGCCGGGCTGCGCTACAGCACGGTTAATTTCGACTCCAACGATAACTATATTACCGCTGGCAACGGCGACGACAGCGGCAGCGCGCGCTACCACAAATGGCTGCCCGCCGCCTCGCTGAAGTACGCCATCGACAGCAGCTGGAACGCCTATCTCTCCGCGGGTCGCGGCTTTGAAACGCCGACGATTAACGAGCTCTCCTACCGCGCCGACGGTGAAACCGGCTTCAATAGCCGCCTGAAACCGGCGACCAGCGATACGGTCGAGCTGGGTACCAAAAAGCGCATCGGCAACGGCCTGATTACCGCCGCGCTGTTCCAGACCGACACAAAAAATGAAATCGTCACCGATACCAGCCTCGGCGGCCGCACCACCTATAAAAACGCCGGTCAGACGCGGCGGCGCGGCCTGGAGCTGGGCGTGGATCAGCAGTTTGCCGCCGACTGGCGCGCGAAGGCGGCCTGGACGCTGCTCGACGCGCGCTATCGCAGCAACGCCTGCGGCGACGCAAGCTGCGACGGCAATCGCATTCCCGGCATTGCGCGCAATATGCTCTACGCCAGCCTGGCCTACGCGCCGGAACAGGGCTTTTATGCGGGCGCGGAGATGCGCTATATGAGCGATATCGCCGCCGATGACGAGAACGATGTGAAGGCGCCCGCCTATACCGTCGCCGCGCTGAACAGCGGCTACAAATGGCTGGTGCAGAACTGGACGCTGGATCTTTTCGGCCGCGTCGATAATCTTTTCGACCGCAACTACGTCGGCTCAGTGATCGTTAACGAAGGCAATGGACGCTACTTCGAACCGGCGCCGGGGCGCAATTACAGCGTCGGGCTGACGCTGAGCTACGCCTTTCAGTAAGCCCTGTCGCCCCGGCCAGACGCCGGGGCTTTTTTTATGGCGCGCGCCGCGCCATCCAGTTGGCGATCCAGCGTGACAAAATCGGGCCGGTGAACATTACTACGATAAAGCGTCCGGTCTGCATCGCCATCACAAACGGCATATCGACGTTGCTCGACGCGGCGATAATCGCCACCGAATCAGCGCCGCCCGGACTGGTCGCCAGATAGGCGGTCAGCGGATCGATACCGGCAAACTTCACCAGCAGAAAAGCGAACAGCCCGCAGATGGCGATCAGCGTCAGCACCGACAGCAGCACGCGCGGCAAGGCGTGCGCCGCGTAGCGCAGAATATCGGCGCTAAAGCGCAGGCCGATGCCCCAGCCGACGAAGGCGTACGCCAGCGCCAGCAGCCATTTCGGCAGGGTAATATCGACGCCGCCGACATCCTGCGCCAGCGAGGCGACAATCAGCGTCATCAGCATCGGACCGGCGGGAATGCGCAGCAGACGCGCCGCCAGCAGGCCGCCGGCGATGGTCAGCAGCGTCAGGAAGAAGGCGGTTGGCGCGAAAGGCGCGAAGAGATCGAGCGCCGGCGAAGCGGCAGCCGCAGTAGTGCCTTCGTGGGGCCAGAAGCGCGTCACCAGGGTGGCAACCAGCGCCACCATCATTACGCGCAGATACTGCATAAAGGCGACGAGGCGCACATCGGCGCCGAAACTTTCCGCCATCAGGGTCATGGCGGTCGCCGCGCCGGGCGACGAGCCCCAGATGGCGGTGGAGCCAGGCAGCACGCGAAAGCGCGCCAGCAGACCGCCCAGCGCCAGGCTGGCGACGATCACCGAGCCAACGCACAGCACAAACAGCGGCCACTCCGCCGCAACTTCATGGAATATCGAGGCGGGGATCGCTGCGGCGATCATTGCGCCTACGGTCGCCTGCGCGCCGTTAAACAGCGGCCGCGAGATTTTCAGCGCGCGGCCGGAGGCGGCGAAGCCGATGGCGGCAAACATTGGGCCAAGCAGCAGCGCGGCCGGAATATGCAGCCACTCCAGCGCCGCCGCCAGCGCCGCCGAGAGAACGAGCAGCCCGGTCCAGCGCGCCAGGCCCGCCTGCGCCGCCGCCATGCTAGCGCGCGTCGACCAGCGCCAGCACCTCGGCGGTCGTACCAGTTTCGCCAAGGCGCGGGAAGATCAGCTTAACGCTGTTGCGGTGGGTGTCGAGATTGAGATCGGTCATGGCGTCGGTGGCTAATGTGACGTTGTAACCTAATTCATACGCCTGACGCGCGGTGGATTCAACGCCGATGCTGGTGGCGATGCCGCAGATCACCACCTGGGTGACGCCGCGCGCCTGAAGTTCGGCATGCAGATCGGTGTGGTGAAAGGCGCCCCAGGTTTTCTTGGTAACGGTGATATCGCCCGGCTGCGGCGTCATCTCCGGCACCAGCGTCGCCCAGTCGGCCGGCAGTTCGCCGCCGTGGCCGCCCTGTTCGTTACGGCCAGGCGCGCCGCCGGCGACATTCACCAGCACCACCGGCAGCTGGCGGGCGCGGAAACCCGCGGCAAGCTGCGCGCAGCGGTCAATCACCGGCTGCGGCTCATGCACCACCGGCAGGCGAACGATGCCGTGCTGCAGGTCGATGATAATCAGTGCGGTGTGGGTATCAAGGGTAGTCAGAGCCATGGAAAGTCCTCTCAGGATGCGTTGTCGGCGAGTCGTTGCAGTAAGGGGATAGCGGCGAGCAGCAGCCGGCGCTCGTCGGCGCTGAGTCGGGCGTCGATGGCGCGCACCAGCCAGTCGTCGCGCATCGCGCGGTTGGCGGCAATCAGCGCGCAGGCGGCCGTCGTCGGCGAGTAGCGGGTTTTGCGGCCGTCGTGCGGATCCGCCTCGCCCTGCACCATGCCCGCCGCCAGCAGGCTGGCGACGGTGGCGCCCATCGACTGGGTGCGCACCCCTTCCGCGGCGGCCAGCTCGGTGACGGTCATCGCGCCGTCGCGCACCAGGTAGCCCAGCACCGACACCTGCGACCAGGTGAGATCGCCCGGCGGCGCGGATTCGCGCAGCCGACGGCTCAGCTTGCCTGTCAGCATGCGCAGCGCTGCGGCGGCTTCAGTGAGTTCGCTCATCGCCCTTCTCCTTACGTTGGGGCCAGTATAGTAATACGAAGGTAAACTGTGTAGTTTACCTTCGTATCAATTTGTAAGATCGGGACGCTGCAAATAGTGTATCAGGCTGTGAAAACGCAGCGGCGTGGCGAGCGGATTGCGGTAGCTGTGCGCCACGTCGGCGGCGAACTGCAGCGCTTCGCCCGCCAGCAGCCGACGCCAGACGCCACCCGTGCCGAGCAGCAGTTCGCCTTCGATCACCACCACCTGCTCGACGCAGCCTTGTTCGTGCGGCGAGGAGTCGCTCTGCGCGCCCGCCGCCAGCTCGACCGCCAGCAGATCGAAGCGCAGCCGCGCGTCGTAAGGCAGCAGCGGCCGCACCGTCATCTGCGCGTTGGGCTGGCTGAAGCGCGCGCTGTCGCCGCTTTGCAAGCCGTTGCCCTGAATAAAAAACGAGAAAGGAACGTTAAAACCGGTGGCGATTTTCCACAGCGTCGCCACCGTCGGGCTGGACTCACCGCGCTCGATCTGGCCGAGCATCGCTTTACTGACGCCGGTGCGCTCCGCCGCCAGCGTCAGGCTCCAGCCGTTGGCCTGACGCAGCTGTTTCAGCGCCTCGCTCAGATGCTGATGCAGATTTTCCATGAGGTTCTCCTGAGATCATGGCGGCAGTGTAGCACTTGAGCGCTATAGCGCACACTGCTACCATGTGCGTTATAACGCACAACGGAGGTTTTATGCAGAGCACAGCGGCGCGGTCCGCCTTTTCTTTTCCCATGCTGGTATCGGGGTTCGTCGCCGTGCTGGTTGGCTACAGCAGTTCCGCGGCGATTATTTTTCAGGCCGCGCAGGCAGCCGGCGCGTCGCCGACGCAGATCGGCGGCTGGCTGTCGATGCTGGGCATTGCGATGGGCCTCTGTTCGCTGGGGCTGTCACTCTGGACGCGCATGCCGATCCTCTGCGCCTGGTCGACGCCGGGCGCGGCGCTGCTGGCAACCAGCCTGCACGGACTCTCCATCAATGAGGCGATCGGCGTGTTTATCTTCGCCAACGCGCTGATTGTGCTGAGCGGCGTCACCGGGCTGTTTGCGCGGCTGATGAAGGTGATTCCGCCCGCGCTGGCCGCCGCCATGCTCGCCGGGATCCTGCTGCGCTTTGGGCTGGAAGCCTTTACCGGCTTGCAGAACGACGTTGCGCTGTGCGGCGCGATGCTGCTGGCCTGGCTGCTGGCGCGGCGCTGGCTGGCGCGCTACGCCATTCTGACGACCCTGGCGGTGGGCGTCGCGGTGGCGTTCGCCCGGCACGCGATCCATTTTCCGGCGCAGATGGCGAGCTTCACTCTGCCGCAGGGCATCATGCCGCACTTTAGCCTGACCGCGCTGCTCGGCGTCGGCCTGCCCTTTTTCCTCGTCACCATGGCGTCGCAAAATGCGCCGGGCGTCGCCACGCTGCAGGCGCACGGCTATCAGCCGCCGGTCTCCGCGCTGATGAGCTGGACCGGTCTGGTCGCCCTGCTGCTGTCGCCGTTTGGCGGCTTTTCCGTCTGCATCGCCGCCATTACCGCCGCCATCTGCATGGGCGACGAGGTCGACCCCGACCCGCGCCGCTGCTGGATGGCCGCCGCGCTGGCCGGCTTTTTTTATCTGCTGGCCGGGCTGTCAGGCGCGCTTATCGCCGCGCTGTTTGTGGCGCTGCCGCCCCCGCTGATCGCCACCCTCGCCGGGCTGGCGCTGCTGTCGACCTTCAGCGGCAGCCTGACGCGCGCGCTGGCGGAACCGGATACGCGCGATACCGCGGCCATCACCTTTCTGATTACCGCCTCCGGCCTCACGCTGTTCGGCATTGGCGCAGCGTTCTGGGGGCTGGTCGGCGGCGTCGCGGCGCACGCCGTGCTGACGCGCCGCGCCGCTTAACCGCCTGGGCGCGCTGCGCATTTTTTATCGCAGCGCGCGAAAAACGCCCTTAATCACCGTTTTTTCCGGCGTTTGATTTGGTGTTGCTCCGCCTAAAATCACTCCAATCGCCGATATCACACGATTTTCTGCCTCACACTTCGACCGATAAGGGCCCAACAGGTGGCAAAAACTTTTCTGCGCAGCGGCAATCTTGACGCGGTGCTGGCGCTGGGTGAAAACGGCCAGCCGGTCTACGCATCCGCCCTGCAAATTCGCGAAACGCTGCGGCTGCGCCGTCAGACCGCGCTGGCAAACTGTCTGGCTATTCCCCAGCCTAACGCGCGCGGCGACCGCCTCGACTGGTACGCGCCGTTTAGCGGCAAGGTAAAATCCTGGCTGGGGGCCAGCGATCGCGAGCGCCGTCTGGCGCTGGAACAGCTGACGGCGACGCAGCAGGAGATGCTGGATCTCAGCGCGCGCGCGCGCGAGGCCGACAATCCGGCGATGCGTCTGTTCGGCGCGCTGCTGAGCAAGGCGCTGCAGTTTCCCGATCGGCAGTATGTCTACCTGGTGGACGGCAAGCCGGTGATCACCTTCTGGGGCTTTGTCGACGCGCAGGCGCGCACGCGCGACGACGCGCTCGCCTGCCTGCGCGATACGCTGGAGGCGTCGCTGCCGCCGCCGCTGCCGGAATTGACCGCCGTTGAGCCGCAGCCTGCTGCGGCAGCGATGCCGCCAGCGATCGCAGAGCCCGAACCGCTGCCGGAACCCGCTGCCATTGCGACGCCGGTGGTTGCATCAGCCGCACCGCCCGCTGTCGCGCCAGCCACAAAGCGCCGCGCCTTCCGCCTCCTGTATCTGGCGCCGGTTGCGCTGGCCGCCGCTTTCTGGCTGCATCAGCCAACGCCGGTCGCCGCGCCGCCTCAGGCCGTCGCCCCGACGGTCACGGCTATCGCACCGCCTGCGGCGCTGGTCGCCGCGCAAAAGCTCGCCGATACCCTGCCGCAGGTGCCCGCCAGCGTCGCCGCGCCCGCCGAGACGGCTGCGCCTTCCGCTACCCTCGCCAGCGTGGTGACGCCCGCCGTGCCCGCCACGGGCGACGCGCTGAAAATGAGCGTCGAGGATGTCCGCAA
>Ga0153961_1000066_pt1 | contig 46241 bp, 37 predicted proteins | sample TSFL045MetaG_FD_104748 | JGI IMG/M metagenome (GOLD analysis project Ga0153961, IMG submission 104748) | Attine ant fungus gardens microbial communities from Florida, USA - TSFL045 MetaG | ecosystem: Host-associated > Fungi > Mycelium > Unclassified | place: USA: Florida, Withalacochee...
CAGCGTGCCCGGCTCTTTAAAGGCGGTAATGCCGAAGGCAAAAGAGAGCGCAATGCTCAGGCCGCCTGCGACCACCATCGGCAGCATATAGGAGACGCCGGTCAGCAGGTGACGGTAAGCGCCCGCTTTCTCTTTTTTCTCTTCCTGCGGCTCGCCGCTCTGCGCGCCTGCCGCTTTGTAAGGCCTCGCTTCGGCCACTGCCTTATCCAGCTCCTGCGCGGTTTTCTTCAGCGCCAGACCGGTTGAGGTGCGATACATCGGCTTGCCGGCGAACTTCGCCAGATCGACCTCGATATCCGCCGCCACGATCACCAGATCGGCGGCCGCCACTTCTTCCGGCGTAATCGCATTGCCCGCGCCGACGGAGCCGCGGGTTTCCACTTTCACCCACCAGCCGCGTTTGGTCGCTTCCGCCTGGATCGCTTCGGCGGCCATAAAGGTGTGCGCCACGCCGGTCGGGCAGGCGGTGACCGCAACAATGCGTTTTTGCGCGCCAGCCTGCGTGGAGGCAGGCGTCGCGACGACCGCGGCCGGCTGCCAGGGTTTCGCTTCCGCTTTCGCCTGGGCAAGGAACTGCTCCGGCGCGCGCACCGCCTGCTGCGCATCGCCCAGCCAGACAGATTTACCGTTCAGCGCGGCGTCGTTCGGCAGCTCGCGGCCGAGAACGATCGCCAGCTCCGCTTCCGCCGGGTTATCCGTAAAGGAGAAACCCGCCTGCGCGGCGGCGGCAGTCAGACGCTGTTGCGCCATCCAGGCCGAGGCCTGACCAATAGAAGGATCTTTTATCAGCAGCGTTTTCATTATCGCTCTCCTGCTGTCAGTTAACGGGTTGTAAGTCGACGCGCGCCATCATCGCGGCCAACTGGGTACGATCGGTAACGCCGACGTTGCTCTGGCTGACGGCCATTGCCGCCACCGCCGTCGCAAGACGCAGCGTGTGTTCGCTGGATTCGCGCATCAGCAGGCCGTAAATCAGGCCGCCGACCATCGAGTCGCCCGCGCCCACGGTGCTGACTACTTCGCATACCGGCGGTTTGGCGATCCACTCGCCCGAGGCGTTGACCCAGAGCGCGCCTTCTGCGCCCAGCGAAATCACCACGTGGGCAATGCCCTGCTCGCGCAGCTCATGTGCCGCGCCAATCACATCCTGCAGCGTCGGCAGCTTGCGTCCGGCCCAGATTTCCAGCTCGCGGCGGTTAGGCTTCACCAGCCAGGGCGCGGCCTTCAGGCCTGCTACCAGCGCTTCGCGGCTGCTGTCGAAAATAATGCACGGGCAGTGGGTGCGCAGATCGCTCATCCAGCGGGTAAAGGCTTCCGGCTGCACGCCTGACGGCAGGCTGCCGCTCACGCACACCATGTCGAACTGGCCGAGCCAGCTCAGGGAATCGCTGGTAAAGCGATCCCAGTCCTGCGGGCTGACGTCAAAGCCGGAGAAGTTAAGATCGGTCACGTCGTTGTTCTGCTCGGTGAGCTTGACGTTGATACGCGTGCGGCCCGGCACCACCTGAAAGCGGTTGGCGATGCCCAGCTCGCTGAACAGCTGCTGAAAGCCGTCCTGATTCTCTTTGCCGAGAAAGCCGCCTACCGTGACGTCAATGCCGAGATCTTTCAGCACTTTCGCTACGTTAATGCCTTTGCCGGCCGCGTGCAGGCCGGTGGTTTTCACCAGATTGACCTCGCCGCGCTCGATCTCCGGGATATACCCCACCAGATCGTAGGCGGGATTCAGCGTAATAGTTGCGACGCGTCTGCTCATGCTGCCCCCTCGCCCAGACCGGAATTAATCGCTTCTTCAATGGCGTTAAGCGCCTGCTGCGCATCTTCGCCGCTGGCGGTAAAGCGCAGGCGATGGCCCTTCTTCACGCCCAGCGCCACCACTTTCATCAGGCTGCGACCGTTAGCCGGTTTGCCGCTGCCGTCGAGGTTAGTGACCGTAATGTCGCTGTTGAACTGTTTGATGACGCTGACCAGCGCCGTGCCGGGACGCGCGTGCAGCCCGTGCTCGTTGCGAATGGTGAACTCTGCGCTCAGCACTTCGGCCTGTTCATCCACTTCGCTGGTGAGCAGCGCGTAGACGCCCGCCGCGTCCGCCTTCAGCAGGCGATCCGCCTTGCCGTTTTGCAGCAGCGCGCTGAGATAGCTCAGCACCTCCAGCGGCCGCTCGTCGACGGCGGATACCGTGACCAGCAGCGCCACTTTCTCGCCCTGATGCTCGCCCGGCGCGGCGGCGCGGCTAACCGCCACCGCGCTGCGCAGGTTGCCGCGGCTGCTGTCGCTGAGCCAGATGCCCTGGCCCAGACTCAGCGGGGTCGCGGCCATCACGTCGGCGACAAAGCTGGCGTCCACCGCGCCTGCGGCCTGCAGGCGGCCGGCATTCAGCGCCTGCAGCGTAATCAGGTCGCCAGCGGCGACGTCTAAAGTAATTAGCGAGGTGTCGAAGCTGAATTCGGCCGCCTGCTTTTCGCCCATCAGCAGCGCGCGCAGATCTTCCGCCGAGGCGGTTTTCAGCTGTTCGGCGACGCTGTCGTCGCTCAGCACGTGCGTCAGCTGACGCAGCAGCGCGAGGTGTTCGTCAGATTTCGCCGCAATGCCGATGGCCACATACGCGATCTGATCTTCGCCCCAGGCGACGCCCTGCGGAAACTGAAATACCTGCACGCCGGTTTTCTGCACCAGGTCGCGCGTATCGGTAGTGCCGTGCGGAATGGCGATGCCGTTGCCCAGAAACGTTGAGGTCTGCTGTTCGCGCGCCAGCATGCCGTTGACGTAGCCTTCTGCCACGTTGCCCGCTGCGGTCAACGCCGCCGCGACCTGACGGATCGCCTCTTCTTTATTTTGTGCGCTGGCTCCGGTGTGGATGGCCTGCAATTCGAGCTGGAACATATTTCTCCTCGCTTACTGAAATTGAATCGTTTCAGCCTGGTGGCCGTTTAAAGCGCGGCGCCGGGACACAAAGCGCGTCGCTGCCGCGCTGAAACGTTTCAAGGAGTCTGGTACAGCCCACCAGGCCATGCAAGAAAATGCGTAAAATGCGTAGCAGATATTTGACCTTACGCACACTTCATAATAGACAGAGTAAGAATAACCTCAGGGTGCTGAACGCTACGCTGTACCTGCAGGCCAGCGGGGGTCGAAAAGCGTCAGCAGCGTCAGCTAAATCAGGGCGCGGTGTCCGCTTCCAGCTTCAGCAAATAGATCATCGCGTCGCTGCGCGTGGCGCCGCACATATCGCGCGACGGCTGCAAACCGGCGCAGACCGCAGGCCGCAGCGGCGAGCCGAACAATTTGCAGCGCAGATCGGCATCAAGCTGAACGCAAGGGGTATTGGCGGGTTTGCCCTGAGGCATACCTGGGATGGGCGAAGAGATCGAAGGCGCGGTACAGCAGGCGCCGCACTGACTACGGCATTGCATGATGCGCTCCAGCGAGAGTTGAGCCGCGACAATAGCAGCCCGCGCGCGCGAAAGCCACGCCTGCGTCACTGCGCGCATTTTTTCCCGTGCCATATTGCCTGTTTAATCCGGCGCGAGTAACGTGGCGCGCATCGGAATTCTTCCTTAAGCGAGAGTTGCAATGCCAAGAGCGAATGAGATCAAAAAAGGAATGGCGGTGAACTGGAACGGCAAACTGCTGCTGGTGAAAGATATCGACATTCAAAGCCCGAGCGCGCGCGGCGCCGTGACGCTGTATAAGATGCGCTTCACCGATATCCGTACCGGGCTGAAGGTGGAAGAGCGTTTCAAAGGCGATGATATTCTCGACGTCATCCAGCTCAGCCGCCGCAGCGTCACCTTCTCTTATATCGACGGCGACGAATATGTCTTTATGGATGACGAGGACTACACGCCCTACTCGTTCAAGAAAGATCAGATCGAAGAGGAGCTGCTGTTTATTCCCGAAGGCGGTATACCGGGCATCCAGGTACTGACGATGGACGGCCAGGTGCTGGCGCTCGAGCTGCCCCAGACCGTGGATATGGAAATCGTTGATACCGCGCCGGGCATCAAGGGGGCCTCCGCCAGCGCGCGCACCAAACCGGCAGGCATGAGCACCGGGCTGAGCATTCAGGTGCCGGAATATCTGAGTAACGGCGACCGTATCCGCATTCATATCGCCGAACGCCGCTATATGAGCCGCGCTGACTAACCGGCGCTTTGTGTTATAACATAACATTTTGGCCGCTTTCGCGGCCATTCTCATTTCAGGAGGCGGAAGCATGACGCGCGTCAATCTTATTACCGGCTTTCTCGGCAGCGGTAAAACCACCCTGCTGCGCCATTTGCTGGCCAGCAAGCCAGAGCAGGAAAACTGGGCGATACTGGTTAACGAGTTCGGCGAGATTGGCATCGACGGCGCGCTGCTGCGCGACAGCGGCGCAGTGCTAAAAGAGATCCCCGGCGGCTGCATGTGCTGCGTCAACGGCCTGCCGATGCAGGTGGGACTGAATATGCTGCTGAAGCAGAATCGTCCGCAGCGTCTGCTGATCGAACCCACTGGCCTGGGACATCCGTATCAGCTGCTAAAGATGCTGAGCGCGCCGGTTTATCAGCCGCACTTTCAGCTTAACGCCACCCTGACGCTGCTTGACGCGCGCCAGCTCGCCGATGAGCGAGTGACGGCGAACGAAAACTTTCGCGATCAGCTGGCGGCGGCCGACGTAATTATTGGCAACAAAAGCGACCGCTGGGATGAGAGCGATCGTCAGCGCCTGCAGCAGTGGCAGAAGGCGATGCTTAGCGACCGCCCTTTTATCGAAACGCGCTTCGGCGCAGTTGACGCGGCGCTGCTCGATCGGCCGCGCACAAACCATCAAGCGCTGCCGCAGCCGGCGCACCATCATGCTCACCCTCAACGCGACAGCGGTCTTGCCGCGCTGCGCCTCGAGGGCGAAATGCGCTGGCGCCGGGCGCTCAATGAAGGCCAGGGCTATGCCGCCTGCGGCTGGATCTTTGACGGCGCGACGGTTTTTGACGCCGCGGGCCTGCTTGACTGGGCGCATCTTGCGCCGGTTGAACGCATTAAAGGGGTGCTGCGCACGCCGGACGGCACGCTGCGCCTGAACGGTCAGGGCGGCGACGTGCAGAGTGAAACGCTGAACGCCGACGCGCCCGACAGTCGTATTGAATTAATCACCTCGCAGCCCGTGGACTGGAATCGTTTGCAGTCTCAGCTGTTGAAGATTCGTTTAAACTAACCAGGTTAGTTTCTGCCGTTAATTTTTATTTGAGTGAATACGATGCGCGCAACTCGTTTTGTCACAATAGTGCTGCTCAACGCGCTTGGCGTTGTTCTGTTTCTCTCCTGGTATCTGCCGCCCAGTCACGGTTTCTGGGCCGGGGTCGATAAAGGGATCTTCTTTAGCTTCAATAACCAGATGGTCGATCATCCAGGCTTTGCCGTACTGGTGGCGATCGCTAACTTCCGCGGCTTCGATCTGGTGTCGCTGCTGGCGATGGGCGCGCTCTATCTCTTCTACTGGCGTCGCGAAACGCCCCCGGGCCGCCGACGTATGCTGGCGATCGGCATTACCATGCTGCTCAGCGCGGTTATCCTCAACCAGCTCGGTCATCTGCTGCCGGTGCAGCATAAAAGCCCAACGCTGTTTTTCGAAAACGCGCATCGCGTCAGCGAGCTGACCGGTATTCCGGCCAAGGATGCCTCGTCCAATAGCTTCCCCGGCGATCACGGTATGATGCTGATGATTTTCGCCTGTTTTATGTGGCGCTATTTTGGCTTCCGCGCTTTCCTCGTCGGCGCGGCTATCGCGGTAGTGTTCGCCCTGCCGCGCGTAATGGCGGGCGCGCACTGGTTTACCGATATTGCCGTCGGTTCGCTCTCGGTGCTGCTGGTCGGACTGAGCTGGGTGCTGTTGACGCCGCTGAGCGACGCCATTGTCAGCTTCTTCTATCGCAAACTGCCCGGCAAATATAAGCCCTGAATAGCCGCAGGTAATTAACGCTCAAATCTATTGATAAGCGCGGATGGAAGAATGGCCCTATTCTTATCCCTCCGCGCTTATTAAAATCTCGCCAGTATTATTAGCACGCTAACCATATGGCAATATATAGAAAATATTATGATGTTTTCTGCTGATGAGGGTGCTTCTCCCCGCCTTGTCCAGCGCTAAAGCTCTTAAAAAGTATCCTACCCGAAGAATTGCCCCCGTTTGATGTCCTTATTTTAAGGATAATTTTCCAAAATTGCGGATAAAGTAACCACTCTGTTAAAGACTGATTTCCCATCAAAAAAAGCTATTGGAAATTGCGTAAAACCACTCGCCACGGCGTCTGGAATCGGTTAACCTCCATTGCGTTGAGGGAATAGCAGCAGAAAATTCGGCTCCTTTTTATACAAAAACGTGTTCGTTAACACATTTTAGTAATTAAGGAATTGTCTTAGCGAGCAACGCTTATTAATCTCAATCCGTTTTGTCATCTGGCTGGCGACATTCTGTCGTAAGGACTTCGAAGGAATATACGAACAATGGTCAAATCTCAACCAATACTGAGATATATCTGGCGGATTGTGCCTGCAGTGGCGCTGGCAACACTCCTCTCGGCATGCAGCAGTACCGGTCAACACGCAAAAAACGAGAATCATGAAGTTAACAACCAGAATGGTTTTTTACTTCAGGCGTCTCAGGATGAATTCGAAGAGATGGTGCGGAGCGTGGATGTTAAGTCCCGCATCATGGAGCAATACGCCGACTGGAAAGGCGTACGTTACCGCCTCGGCGGCGACACCAAACGCGGCATCGACTGTTCGGCGTTTGTTCAGCGTACTTTTCGCGACCAGTTTGGTTTAGAACTGCCGCGCTCAACCTCTGAGCAGCAGGACACCGGCAGAGAAATTTCACGCGGCAAGCTGCGTCCCGGCGATCTGGTGCTGTTCCGCGCCGGCTCAACCGGACGCCACGTAGGGATTTATCTCGGCAACGATAACTTCGTCCACGCGTCCACCAGCAGCGGCGTGATGATCTCCAGTCTGAACGACAGCTACTGGAAGAAACGCTATCGCGAAGGACGCCGGGTATTAAGCCGTACTTCCAGCTGATCCCTGATCTTTGATCGTTTCTCAGCCAGAGAAAACAGAACGCTGCTTCGGCAGCGTTTTTTTTCGCCCCTGCACAGGATAACTGCATAGTAATTACTTGAAAGTGGTTGTTTATCAGAAGAATAACGAGACATTTCCTCTCATCTCGTTATATTCTCATGACCTTTGCCAGAGAGCAGTCGTGCGCAGTCAATAATAAAAGATAAGACAAGGGGAAAGCACTTCATGCCATTGTCCAGGGCGCTGATGCGCCAGGCTACCTATCCTCGCCGCATCGCCTGGAGCAGCGCGATTTTTGGCAGCCTGTTTTTTATTCTGTTTACCCTGATTTTGCTGACGTTCATCTGGCACAAGCGGCAGCAGCAGCATCAGCTGCTGCTGCACGATAGCCGCGACGCCCTGCAGCAGTCGCTGGATACGCTGATTGCCAGCACCTTAAACCCGCTTATTTCCCTTAGCCATTCTGACTGTCGCGCCATTAGCCAGGAGCTGACCTCCCGCGCCGCCTTCGCCACCGATCTGCGGGCCATTTTACTGGTGCGCGAGGGCTACGCTTTTTGCTCCTCGGCGACCGGCGCATTCCGCCTGCCGCTTAACGCCATTTCCGACCAGACCGATCTCAGCCGCGATCGCGATCTTCGCCTGCTGAGCGGCACGCCATTGCAGCCCGGCAAGCCGGTTTTTGCCCTCTGGCTGCGCAATCCGCAAAGCGCGCAGTCCGGCGTGCTCGCCACCGTCAACCTTAACCTGACGCCCTATCAGCTGCTGGCCTCCTACCATCCGGAAATTTCCGGCATGGCGCTGGTGGCGCAAAATAGCGCGCTCACCAGCTGGCAGCCGACCGTGATTGCGAAGGGCGACCTGCCGCCGCAGCCGCTGATGCAGCTGACGCTCGACGGCTATCCGCTGCAGTTTGTTCTCTATGGCGACACGGTGTCGATGCGCGATATTCAGACGATCGTGCTGAGCGGGATCCTGCTGTCGCTGCTGGTGGGCGGCGGCTGCTGGCTGCTGCTGTCGATGAACCAGCGCCCCGGCAAAGAGATCCTGCTCGGCATCAAACGCGGTGAGTTTCACGTCGAATATCAGCCGCTAATCAGCACCCTGAGCGGACGTACCTACGGGCTGGAAGCGCTGCTGCGCTGGCATCACCCCAGCGAGGGCCTCATCCCGCCGGATATGTTTATCAGCTACGCAGAGTCGCTCGACCTCATCATTCCGCTGACGCGCCATCTGTTCGAACTGGTGGCGCGCGACGCGCATCGGCTCAATCCTTACGTGCCCGCCGGCACCCATATGAGCCTGAATCTTTCGCCGCTGCATCTGGCGTCGGAGAGTTTTCAGCAGGACGTTAAGCGCTGGATCGCCGCCATGCCGGATAACCATTTCAGCTACGTATTTGAAGTGACCGAACGCGCCATGGTGCGCGATAAAAACGCCGGCGAAGTTTTCGCCTGGCTGCATCAGAACAATATACAGATCGCGATAGACGATTTTGGTACCGGCCACAGCGCCTTGATCTATCTGGAAAAATATCCCTTCGACTATATCAAGATCGATCGCGGCTTTGTACAGAGCATCGGGACGCAAACGTTGAATTCACCGGTGCTGGACGCGGTGCTTCATCTGGCGAAGAAGCTGAATCTGAAAACCGTCGCCGAAGGCGTGGAAACGGGCGATCAGGCGGCATGGCTGGTGAAGCACGGCGTCAGCCATATGCAGGGCTATCTTTTTAGCCGACCGCTGAAGCCGGACCGGCTGATTGACTATTACCGCAGCCGCAGCCTGGCGACGCAGGGCGGATAGCTGGCTGCCCTGCCCCGGATGCTGCTACGCTAGCCTGCGAATAACCAAGGGAGAACCTGAATGCTATGCTGTTTCGCCTGATATCGCTGCTGCTGTTAATGGCGCTTTGCACGCCGCTGCGCGCGGAAGTGGTGCGGGAAAGCCGCGCTTTCGCCACCTTGGGCGAACCAAAATACGCGCCCGGTTTTCGCCACTTCGACTACGCGGATCCCGCCGCGCCAAAAGGCGGGCAGCTTATCCAGGCAGTAGTAGGCACTTACGATAACTTTAATCGTTACGCCTCGCGCGGCAATCCCGGCGCCGGTACCGAGACGCTCTACGATCGCCTGTTTACCTCATCCGATGACGAGCCGGGCAGCTACTATCCGCTTATCGCCGAGTCGGCGCGCTATGCCGACAACTTTCGCTGGATGGAAATTCGCCTTAACCCGCGCGCGCGGTTTCACGACGGCACCCCCATCACTGCGCCGGACGTCGCCTTTACCTTCGACAAGTTTATGCGCGAAGGGGTGCCGCAGTTTCGCGTCATTTATCGCGGCACGACGGTTAAAGCGCTGGACGGCCAGCGCGTGCGCATCGATCTGCCGAAGCCTGACCGGGATTTAATGCTGGGTCTGCTGACGCTGCCGGTGCTGTCGCAGCAGTTCTGGCAGGATAAAAAGTTCAACGAGCCGCTGAGCGCCCCGCCGCTCTCCAGCGGCCCCTACCGCATCAGCCGCTATAAGCTGGGCCAGTACATCGAGTACAGCCGGGTGAAAAATTACTGGGCGGCGGATCTGCCGGTGAATCGCGGGCGGTTTAATTTTGATACGCTGCGCTACGACTACTACCTTGACGATAACGTGGCCTTCGAAGCCTTTAAGGCGGGCGCGTTCGATCTGCGTCAGGAGGGCTCCGCCAAAAAGTGGGCGACTCAGTATCGCGGCCGCAATTTCGACAGTCAGCAGATCGTCAAAGAGACCACGCCCAACCAGGCCTCGACCAATACCACCTGGCTGGCGATTAACAACGAAAAGACCCCGTTCCGCGACCGTCGAGTGCGCCAGGCGTTAACGCTGGCGTTCGACTTTGAATGGATGAATAAAGCGCTGTTTTACGGCGCCTATCAGCGGGTCAGCAGTTATTTTCAGAATACCGAATATGCCGCGCAGGGGCTGCCGGACGCTGCTCAGCAGGCGCTGCTGGCCCCGTTTAAAGATCGGCTCCCCCCGGAGATCTTCACCACGCCCTACGCGCCGCCGCGCACCGACGGCAGCGGCTACGATCGCGCGAATCTGCTAAAGGCGCTGGATCTGCTGCGGCAGGCGGGCTGGCAGGTAAAAAATCAGCAGCTGGTGGATAAAACCGGCCAGCCGCTGCGCATTGAGCTGTTGCTGCGCAGCGGCGCCAGCAACGACTGGGCGCTGCCGCTGCAGCATAATCTGTCGCGGCTTGGCATCAGCCTGACGCTGCGCGTGGTAGATGCTTCCCAGTATCTGCGTCGGCTGCGCGAAGGTGATTACGATATGACCGCCAGGGTCTATCTGGCCATGCCTGTCCCCAGTTCCGATTTACAGGTCAGCTGGCAGTCCGACTATATCGACTCTTCCTGGAACAGCGCGCGGCTGAAAGATCCGCTGGTCGATCATTTTGTTAAAGCGATTGTGGCGCACCAGGGCGATAAAGCAGCGCTGCTGCCGCTCGGCCAGGCGCTGGATCGCATTCTGTTGTGGAATGCGTATATGATCCCGATGTGGTACAACGCGGAGGATCGCATCGCCTGGTGGAATAAATTCTCCCATCCCGCCATCAAGCCCGCCTATGCTGTCGGGCTGGAAAACTGGTGGTATGACGTGAACAAAGCCGCGCGTTTGCCGGCCGAACGACGCTGAGGAGCCTGAGTTGGCCGCCTATTTCTTGCGCAGACTGCTGTTAATTGTCCCTACGCTGTGGGCGATTATCACGCTGAACTTCTTTATCGTGCAGATCGCGCCCGGCGGGCCGGTCGATCAGGCGCTGGCAAATATTCAGTTCGGCCAGACCACTGGCCTGCCGGGCGGCGGGGAAAGCGGCGCGCGCGGTGCGCTTAACCGCGTCGGCCCCGGCGATAGCAAATACCGCGGCGCGCGCGGCCTCGACCCTGAAGTGATCGCGGAAATCAAAAAACGCTACGGCTTCGACAAGCCAATGTGGCAGCGCTACGTTGAGATGCTGTGGAACTACGTGCGCTTCGACTTCGGCGACAGCCTGTTCCGCAGCGCATCGGTGCTGCAGTTGATCAAAGAGAGCCTGCCGGTTTCCATCAGCCTGGGACTGTGGAGTACGCTGATTATCTATCTGGTGTCGATCCCGCTGGGCATTAAAAAAGCGGTGCGCAACGGCAGCGCCTTCGACGTCTGGAGCAGCACCTTTATTATTATCGGCTACTCGGTGCCCGCCTTTCTGTTCGGCATCATGCTGATCGTGCTGTTCGCCGGCGGCAGCTATCTCGACTGGTTTCCGCTGCGCGGCCTGACTTCGCCGCAGTTTGACTCGCTCTCCTGGTACGGCAAGATCGGCGACTACCTGTGGCACATCAGCCTGCCGGTGCTGGCGACGGTAATTGGCGGTTTCGCCACCCTGACCATGCTGACTAAAAACAGCTTCCTGGATGAGATCCGCAAGCAGTATGTGGTGACGGCGCGCGCCAAAGGGGTTAGCGAGCGGCGCATTCTGTATCATCACGTTTTCCGTAACGCCATGCTGCTGGTGATCGCCAGCTTCCCCGCCACCTTTATCGGCATGTTTTTTACCAGCTCGGTGCTGATCGAGGTGATGTTTTCGCTGAACGGGCTGGGCCTGCTGGGCTACGACGCCACCATCCAGCGCGACTATCCGGTAATGTTCGGGACGCTCTATATTTTCACCCTGATCGGCCTGCTGATGAATATCCTCAGCGACCTGACCTATACGCTGGTCGATCCCCGTATTGATTTCGAGGGCCGCTGATGCGCTTGTCTCCCGTTAATCAGCAGCGCTGGCTGCGCTTCCGCCACAACCGCCGCGGTTACTGGTCGCTGTGGATCTTTCTGGTTATCTTCGCGCTGTCGCTCGGCGCCGATCTGCTGGCGAACGAGAAGCCGCTGCTGGTGCGCTATCAGCAGCGCTGGTTCGTGCCGCTGCTGGTGAGCTACAGCGAAAGCGACTTCGGCGGCGCGCTGCCCACTGCCGCCGACTATCAGGATCCCTGGCTGCAAAAGCGGCTGGAGCAGCAGGGCTGGGCGCTGTGGGCGCCGATCCGCTTTAGCGACAGCACCATAAACTTCGCCACCTCGACGCCCTTTCCTTCGCCGCCCTCGGCGCAGAACTGGCTGGGCACCGACGCCAGCGGCGGCGACGTGCTGGCGCGCCTGCTCTACGGCACGCGCATTTCGCTGCTGTTTGGCATTCTGCTGACGCTGTTTTCCAGCGTCATCGGCATTATCGTCGGCGCCGTTCAGGGCTATTTCGGCGGCCGCGTCGATCTGATCGGCCAGCGCATAATCGAGGTCTGGTCCGGCTTGCCCGCGCTGTTTTTGCTAATCCTGCTCTCCAGCGTCATCCAGCCTAATTTCTGGTGGCTGCTGCTGGTTACGGTGATTTTCGGCTGGATGGGGCTGGTCAGCGTGGTGCGCGCCGAGTTTCTGCGCACGCGCAACTTCGACTATATCCGCGCCGCGCGGGCGCTGGGCGTCAGCGACGGACGTATCATGCTGCGGCATATGCTGCCCAATGCGATGGTCGCCACCCTCACCTTTCTGCCGTTTATCCTGTGCGGATCGATCGCCACCCTGACCTCGCTCGACTTTCTCGGCTTTGGTCTGCCGGTAGGATCGCCGTCGCTGGGCGAACTGCTGCTGCAGGGCAAGAATAACCTGCAGGCGCCGTGGCTGGGGCTGGCGGGCTTCTTTACGCTGGCGATTCTGCTGTCGCTGCTGATCTTTATCGGCGAAGCGGTACGCGACGCCTTCGATCCGGCCAGAGGAGTGTGACGATGTCGCTGCTTGCCATTCATCATCTTTCCGTTGCCTTCTCCCGCGGCGGCGTCACGCGCAGCGTGGTAGAGGATATCTCCCTCAGCGTTGACGCGGGTGAAACCCTGGCGCTGGTCGGCGAATCGGGCTCGGGTAAAAGCGTGACGGCGCTTGCGGCGATGCAGCTGCTGCCCACGCCGCCGGCGAGTTATCCCACGGGTGAAATCCTGTTTAACGGCGAGGATCTGCTGCGCGTCGGCGAACGACGGCTGCGCGCGCTGCGCGGCAACCAGATGGCGATGATCTTTCAGGAGCCGATGGTCTCTCTCAATCCGCTGCATACCATCGAGAAGCAGCTCTACGAAGTGCTCTCGCTGCATCGCGGCATGCGGCGCGAGGCGGCGCGCGGAGAAATCCTCAGCTGTCTCGATCGGGTCGGCATTCGCAACGCCGCCGCGCGCCTGAATGATTTCCCTCATCAGCTTTCCGGCGGCGAGCGCCAGCGCGTGATGATCGCTATGGCGCTGCTGACCGAGCCTGCGCTGCTGATTGCCGATGAGCCGACCACCGCGCTTGACGTGACCGTTCAGGCGCAAATCCTGCGGCTGCTGCGCGAACTCCAGCGCGAACGCAACATGGGCATGCTGTTTATCACCCATGACCTGGGCATCGTGCGTCAGCTGGCGGATAAGGTCAGCGTGATGCGTCAGGGCAGAATCGTCGAACACGACAGCGGTCGCCAGCTTTTCAGCCAGCCGCAGCATCCCTACACGCGACAGCTGCTGGCGGCTGAGCCGGAAGGCCGCGCCGTGCCGCTGCGCGACGACGCGCCGCCGCTGCTGCAGGTACGCAACCTGCGCGTCGGCTTTCCGGTGCGGCGCGGCCTTTTCAGGCGGCAGGTGGCGGAAAAAGTCGCCGTCAGCAACCTCAGCTTTACGCTGCGGCGCGGCGAGAGCCTGGGGCTGGTGGGCGAATCGGGTTCCGGCAAAAGCACTACCGGCCTTGCGCTGCTGCGGCTGATCGCGGCGCAGGGCCAAATCTGGTTTGACGGCCAGCCGCTGCACGCGCTGTCGCGCCGCGCGCTGCTGCCGCTGCGTCGCCGCATTCAGGTGGTATTCCAGGATCCGAACTCTTCGCTCAATCCACGCATGACGGTGCAGCAGATTATCGCCGAAGGGCTGGCGGTGCATCAGCCCGATCTCAGCGTCGCTGAACAGCAGGCGCGCGTTATTGCGGCGATGGAGGAAGTGGGATTAGAGGCGGAGAGCCGTCACCGCTATGCGGCGGAGTTTTCCGGCGGTCAACGGCAGCGGATCGCCATCGCCCGCGCGCTGGTGCTGGAGCCGCAGCTGCTGGTGCTGGATGAGCCCACCTCGGCGCTGGATCGTTCGGTGCAAAAACAGATCCTGACGCTGTTGCGCAGCCTGCAGCAGCAGCGTCAGCTGACCTATCTTTTTATCAGTCACGATCTGCAGGTAGTGCGCTCGCTGTGCCACCAGGTGATGGTGCTGCGCCAGGGCGAAGTGGTAGAGCATGGCGACTGCGAGAGGCTGTTCGTCGCGCCCGCGGCAGACTATACGCGCGAGCTGCTGGCCTCGGCGCAGCTCAGCGCCCGTTGAAGGTTTCCGCAATCGCCACGCCCTGGTTTTTCAGGCAGCAGCTGGTGGCGCTTTCGTCGCTGCGCAAAATAAAGAGGCAGGGCGAGCCTTCACACTCTGCCACTCGGCACTCCACCTGAATCGACGCCAGCGCATCCTGCAGCTGATGCATAATTTCCCAGCCGGGATGCCCGTCGTGGCTAATCAGGCGCAGCGCAATCAGATCCTGCTCATTGGCGACGCCCTCTTCCGCCACGATGGCGCTATGTAGCTCGCTCGCCCAGCGGTAGCGCTGCGGCAGGCGATGCACGATGGAAAGTTGCAGCATAGTTAATTGGTATCCCCAGAGCGATTAATCTCAGTCACGATGAACAGCGCCTGCTGTCGCTGCTAAACGGCAGTAACGGACGTCAAGGCCTGTTCTCTCGTTTCCCAACATACGACGTGTGGAAAGATTGTTATTTGCGAGCAGGCTCGCATTTTGGCCTATTAGTACCGCGTTCATCGACAGTTAACAATCAGTTTAGACGCATTATCGTTACTTTCTTAATCATTAATATTCACAACTAAGAAACATATTGGGCTGGAACAGAGGGAAATGAAGCGAAGAAAAGGGATGAGCGCAGCGGCGTCGACGCAGGGCAACATGGCCCGAGCGCAGGTCGCTCAAGGCATCCACGCCCGCTCCTCTTGCGCAGGTACGCACCTTATCCCGCAGGGGCGTACGTTATCAGGCCAGCGTTGCGCGTTGTATAAAAGCGCGCCCGGCGCTTTTATACTTAAAGCGGTACGCTTTGCTCGTCGGGCGATGCCAGCCTGCTTTTCAGGCTTTATCCGCTGTCTTACAGAGCGACCGGACTAGCGTCCGATCGCACGAGGACGGGATGCGTAGATAAAAAACAGCACAGAGATCGTGGCGCAGGCGGCGATGGTACCGACCATCGGCCAGGCGCTGCTAAAGGTGGCGGTCGACAGCAGCGCGCCGACCAGCGCGCCGACGCCAAACCGCAGCGTGCCCGCCAGCGAAGAGGCGGTGCCCGCCATATGGGGAAACTCGTCGAGGATCACCGCCATCGCGTTGGAGGAGACCATCGACACGCAGCCGATAAACATCGCAACGCCCAGCACCAGCGGAATGAATCCCATATGCAGCGCAGTCACCGCCAGCAGCCAGATCCCCATGGCAAACTGGATCACCAGCCCCGTGCGGAACATCGCCAGCGGACCAAAGCGGCGCACCGCGCGGCTGTTGATCAGCGTCATCACGAACAGAAACACCACGTTTAGCGCGAAGTAGTAGCCGAAGCTCTGCGGCGAAACGTGATTAACCTCGATATAGACAAAAGGGCCGGCGTTGAGAAAGGTAAACAGCCCGGCAAACGAAAAGCCGCTGGCCAGCATATAGCTGAAGGCGCGCTTATGGCGAAACAGCGTTACGAAATTGCCCAGCATGGTGCGCAAGTGAAAACGCTGACGCTGCTCCGGCCTGAGCGTCTCGCGAATCTGCGTCATTACCATCACGGTGGTGATAAGCGCCGCGATCGACAGCGTCCAGAAAATCGCGTGCCAGTTCCAGACCAGCAGCAGCCAGCCGCCGATAATCGGCGCCAGCAGCGGCGCGATGGTGGTGATTAGCATGACAAAGGACATCATGCGCGAGAAGTCCTCTTTCGAGTAGCTGTCGCGCATCAGGGCGTTGATCACCACGCTGGCGGCTGCTGCGGAAAGGCCGTGCAGAAAGCGCATCAGAATCAGCTGGTCGATGGTCTGCGCCAGCGCGCAGGCGGCGGCCGCGCAGGCGAAGATCAGCGTGCCGAGTACGATCACCGGCTTACGGCCGTAGCTGTCCGCCAGCGGGCCATAGACCAGCTGGCCGATGGCGAACCCCAGGATATAGAGGTTAAGCGTCATCTGCACGCTGCCCGCCGCCACGCCGAATTCACGGGCGATCTGCGGCATCGCGGGCAGATACATATCAATGGAAAGCGGCATCAGCATCGCCAGCAATCCCAGAATCACCACCAGTCCCGCAGCTGAGTTTTTATCCTTGCGCACGGCCGCTCCGCTATTTCTGTTTTAATTCGTCGGGCAGCCCGACGCTGGCGATTTCGTCTGCCGTCAGCGGACGATACTCGCCCGGCTCCAGATCGGCATCCAGCACGATGCCACCGATACGCTCGCGATGTAGCCCGACCACGCGATTGCCAACGGCGGCAAACATACGCTTCACCTGATGATAGCGCCCTTCGCTAAGGGTCAGCAGCACCTCGGTCGGCGTAATCTCTTCCATCTGCGCCGGCTGGGTCAGCGATTTTTCGCCGTACAGCTGAATGCCTTCGGCAAACTGCTGCGCCACGTCCGCCGCGACGGGATGCTCCAGCGTCACGCGGTAGGTTTTCTCACAGTGGTGGCGCGGCGAGGTAATGCGATGCGACCACTGGCCGTCGTCGGTCAGCAGCACCAGCCCGGTGGTGTCGATATCAAGGCGTCCTGCGGCGTGCAGCTTCCACGCGGTTGGCTCTTCGATAAAGTAGAGGATGGTCGGGTGATCGGGATCGTCGGTAGAGCAGACGTAGCCCTGCGGCTTATGCAGCATGAAGTAGCGCGGCCCTACCTGCAGATGCAGCGGATTGCCGTCATACTCCACCTCGTGTTCGGGCAGAACTTTGAAGGCGGTGTCGCGCACCACTTCGCCGTTAACGGTGACTTTTTGCCCCCGGATTTCACGGCCGGCGATAGCCCGGCTGACTTCCAGTTGCTGAGAGATGAATTTATCGAGTCGCATGAATTCGCTTGCCTGTTACTGCGGAGGGAAACTGAAACGGGGTTTTACCCGTTGAAAAAGTGCGGGAAGTATATCTTGAACCAGCGCTGCCGCACAGAGCCGTTCCTGCGTTTCATCTATTTTCATGGCATAATCTCGCTCAGTTTCGCAAAAGTGATCGGCCATGGCTTTTACTCTACGTCCCTATCAGCAAGACGCGGTTAACGCGACCCTCAACCATTTTCGTCGTCACGCCGAACCGGCGGTAATCGTACTGCCCACCGGCGCTGGCAAAAGTCTGGTAATCGCCGAGCTGGCGCGGCTGGCGCGCGGGCGCGTGCTGGTACTGGCGCACGTCAAAGAGCTGGTGGAGCAGAACCACGGTAAATATCAGGCTTACGGCCTGGAAGCGGATATTTTCGCTGCCGGCCTGCAGCGCAAAGAGAGCCAGCGCAAGGTGGTATTCGGCAGCGTGCAATCGGTGGCGCGCAATCTGGCGCAGTTCGACAGCGCCTTTTCGCTGGTGATCGTCGACGAGTGCCACCGCATCAGCGATGACGACAACAGCCAGTATCAGCAGATCTTCAGCCATCTGCGCCAGCATAATCCGCAGCTGCGCCTGCTGGGCCTGACGGCAACGCCGTTTCGCCTCGGCAAGGGCTGGATCTATCACTTCCACTATCACGGCATGGTGCGCGGCGACGAGAAGGCGCTGTTTCGCGACTGTATCTACGAGCTGCCGCTGCGCTATATGATCAAGCACGGCTTTCTGGTGCCGCCGGAGCGGCTTGATATGCCGGTGGTGCAGTATGACTTCAGCCGACTGACGCCGCAGGCCAACGGGTTGTTCAGCGAGGCGGATCTCAACCGCGAGCTGAAGCAGCAGCAGCGCGTCACGCCGCATATCATTAGCCAGATCGTCGAGTTCGCCGAGGATCGGCGCGGCGTCATGGTGTTTGCCTCGACGGTGGAGCACGCGCGCGAGATCCTGTCGCTGCTGCCCGCCAACAGCGCGCTGATTTCGGCGGAGACGCCGGCGAAAGAGCGCGACGCCACCATCGCCGCCTTTAAGGCGCAGCAGCTGAAGTTTCTGGTCAACGTCGCGGTGCTGACCACCGGCTTCGATGCGCCCCACGTCGATCTTATCGCCATTTTACGCCCTACCGAGTCGGTCAGCCTTTATCAGCAGATTGTCGGACGCGGGCTGCGCCTGTCGCCCGGCAAAGCCGACTGCCTGATTCTGGACTACGCCGGCAACCCACACGATCTGTTTACGCCGGAAGTGGGCGCGCCCAAAGGCGCCAGCGACAATGAGCCGGTACAGGTGTTCTGTCCCGCCTGCGGCTTCGCCAACACCTTCTGGGGCAAAACCACCGCGGACGGCATGATTATTGAGCACTTCGGCCGCCGCTGTCAGGGCGTGCTGGAAGATGACGAAGGCCACCGCGAGCAGTGCGATTTTCGCTTTCGCTTTAAAAGCTGTCCCGACTGCGGCGCGGAAAACGATATCGCGGCGCGGCGCTGCCACCAGTGCGACAAAATACTGGTGGATCCCGACGATATGCTGAAGGCGGCGCTGAAGCTCAAAGATGCGCTGGTGCTGCGCTGCGGCGGGATGACGCTGACCCAGGGCCGCGATGATAAGGGTGAGTGGCTGAAGGCGACCTATTTCGACGAGGACGGCACCAGCGTCGATGAACGCTTCCGCCTGCGCACGCCCGCGCAGCGCAAGGCGTTTGAGCAGCTTTTTATGCGTCCGCACCAGCGCGCGCCAGGCGTACCGCTGGGCTGGCAAACCGCCGCCGACGTGGTGGCGCTGCAGCCGCTGCTGCGCCATCCCGATTTCGTGGTGGCGCGCGCGAAAGGACAGTTCTGGCAGGTGCGCGAGAAAGTTTTCGACTATCAGGGCCGCTTCCGCCGCGCCAATGAGCTGCGCTAAGCGGCGGAATCATTTGCCCGCCCCGCCCATTACCGCTATACTGCCGCCCGCTTTTGCATTCGCAATCGCCTTTGAACAACCCTCCTGTTGCTGGGTCGCCTGTAGCAGGAATTATTGAAGAGACATAACCATGTTGACCATCAACGCAGAAGTACGTAAAGAGCAGGGTAAGGGTGCGAGCCGCCGCCTGCGCACAGCGAACAAATTCCCGGCCATCATCTATGGTGGCAGCGAAGCCGCTGTTTCTATCGAACTGGATCATGACGCCGTGATGAACCTGCAGACCAAGCCAGGCTTCTACACCGACGTGCTGACTCTGGTTGTCGACGGTAAAGAAACCAACGTTAAAGTGCAGGCTGTTCAGCGTCACCCGTTCAAGCCAAAACTGCACCACATCGACTTCGTACGCGCGTAATCGCCTGCGAATCGACATAAAAAACGCCGCGTATGCGGCGTTTTTTTTTGGCTGCCTGAAGCTTATTTACCGCTGGTGCGACGCTGAAGCTGATCGCGCAGGTTCGGCGGCGTGCCCTTGATTGTTAAGGTATCGGTAGCCGGATCCCAGAAAACGCGCTCGCCCAGCAGCCCGGCGTCAAAATTGAGCGTCAGGCCGCCGCCGCTGCCGGCAAATTTAGTCAGCTGGCGCAGCGTACTGCGATCCGCCGGAAAATGCTCTTCCAGCTCGTAGCCCTGCTCCTGGGTAAAGGCCTGGAAAGATTTCTCGCCGAGAGGCGGCAGCTCCTTTGACAGATCCTCCAGCGCGATCTCCTCACCCGCCTGCAGCTGTTCGTTACAGTAGCTGTAAACCTGCTGGCGATAGTTCTGCCGCTCGCTTTTATCCAGCGCCGACTCCGCGCAGTAGTCATCCACCGCCTGCAGCAGACCGCGGTTCTGCGCTTTGGTATCCAGCCCGACGCTGGCGCCGAGGAAATCCATAAAGAAGTCGGCGACTTTGCGCCCTACGCGTCCGCGCAGAAAGGTCAGATAGCGCGTGGACTCCGGCGTCCGCTCCCATTCGGTCAGGTCGATACGCGCCACGATGTCAGCATGGTTGATGTCGAGATAGTGCGTGCTGCTGATGTCGAGCTGCTCGTTGACGCGCATGCTGCGCTGGCTGTTGAGCACCGCTATCAGCAGATATTCCACCGCCAGATAGCGATAGTGTACAAACAGCACCACGCCGCCTTCGGCGAAAGGATATTTAGCCAGCTCGTCGCGCAGGCGACCGGTCGCCGCACGGCTGAACGCCAGGAAGTCATCATTGCCTTTGCGGCAGTTGCGCAGCGCCTCCGCCAGCTCGCTCTCTTCGTTAAACAGGCCGTAGGCCTTATTTTTTGCGCTGTAGACGCGGTGCAGCTCTTCTACCATCGCTTCCACGGTAGCGTTGGCGGGCAGCAGCGTATCGCGTAGTACCAGCTCAAGCTGATTCTCGTCGCGCTTGATCAGCTGATGCAGGGCAATCTGGTCGATATCCAGACTCATGGTAGACTCTCCTTTAAGTTCAGGCGCGTATTCAAACACCGCCCGCATCGGCTTTCAACTCCATGCTTTAGCCGATCGATGCGCTTTCGATAAAATTGCGGTAAAAACACTGTCGTTACGGTACTATACCGCTTTTTGAAACGAGATTAGCCGACGATATGCCACAATCATCCCGTTACAGCGACGAACGCGTGGAAAAACTCCTCGCGCAACTGGCCCAGGTGCTGCAGAAAGACAACGCGCCGACCGACCTTTCCCTGATGGTGCTGGGAAATATGGTCACTAACGTGATCAACAGCGACGTTGCGCCGGCGCAGCGCCGTTCGCTGGCACGTTCTTTCGCGGAAGCCCTGCAGGCCTCCGTACGCGACGACAACGCTCATTAATTGCTGATTTGACCGCATAATATGGTAACCAACCGGCAGCGCTACCGCGAAAAAGTCTCCCAGATGGTGAGCTGGGGGCACTGGTTTGCTCTGTTTAATATTTTATTCGCGTTGATTTTAGGCAGCCGCTATCTGGTGGTCGCCGACTGGCCCGCGTCGCTCGCCGGGCGTATATACGCCTTTAGCAGCTGGATCGGCCACTTCAGCTTTATTGTGTTCGCCGTCTATCTGCTGGCGATATTTCCGCTGACCTTCGTGGTGATGTCGCAGCGGCTGCTGCGCGTCCTCTCGGCAATTATCGCCACCGTCGGGCTGACGCTGATTATGGTCGACAGCGCGGTGTTCAACCGCTTCCACCTGCACCTTAATCCGGTGGTGTGGGAGCTGGTGATCAACCCCGACCAGAGCGAGATGGCGCGCGACTGGCAGCTGATGTTTATCGGCGTGCCGCTGATTTTCCTTGTGGAGATGCTGTTCGCCACCTGGAGCTGGCAGAAGCTGCGCAGCCTGAACCGACGCTCGTTCGGTAAGCCGCTGGCGGCGCTGTTTATCTGCGCCTTTTTTGCCAGCCATCTGCTCTATATCTGGGCCGATGCCAATTTCTATCGCCCGATTACCATGCAGCGCGCCAATCTGCCGCTCTCCTATCCGATGACCGCGCGACGCTTCCTGGAGCGCCACGGCCTGCTGGACGCGCAGGCTTACCAGCAGCGCCTGATCCAACAGGGCGATCCGGAGGCGGTGTCGGTGCAGTATCCGCTCAGCGATATCGCCTTCCGCGACGGCGGCACGCGCAATAATCTGCTGGTGATCACCGTGAAAACGCTGAACGCCGGCGATATGGCGCACGCGCTGCCGCAGCTAAATCAGTTCGCCGGCGATAACCTGCGCTTTACCCAGCACTTCAGCGCGGGCGATCTGCCGGAAAAAGGGCTGTTTGGCCTGTTCTACGGCATCTCCGCCAGCTATATAGATGGCGTGCTGTCGGCGCGCATGCCGTCGGCGCTGCTCGGCGCGTTAAGCTCGCAGGGCTATCAGTTCGGGCTTTTCTCCTCCGAAGGCTTTAATCAGCCGCTCTATCGCCAGGCGCTGCTAACGGACTACAGCCTGCCCACTACCGATAGCCAGCCTAACGCCAGCACCGTCACCCACTGGCAGAGCTGGCTGAACGGACAGAAAGGCGACGGCAACCCGTGGTTCTCCTGGCTGGCGCTGGACGGCGTCGATCTGAGCGGCACCACGGCGAAAACGCGTCAGCGCAGCTACCTGCGCCAGGCTGCCGCCATCGATGAGCAAATTCATAATGTGCTTGCCACGCTGCAGCAGCGCGATCTGCTGAAAAATACCGTGGTGGTGATTACCGCGCAGCAGGGCGTGGCGCTGAATGGTGATGTTGATAGCGTGGGCAACCGCGCGAACCTGCAGGTTCCGCTGGTGATCCACTGGCCGGACACGCCTGCGCAGACCATCGATCGCCTTACCGAGCATCAGGATGTGATGGCGACGCTGATGCAGCGCCTGCTACACGTGAGCACCAACCCGGTAAACTATTCGCAAGGGGAAGATCTCTTCGCCGCGCAGCGCCGCCACGACTGGGTCGCTAGCAGCGAAGATAATCGGCTGGTGGTAACGACGCCGCAGGTGACGCTGGTGCTCAACAATAACGGCAGCTATCGCGCTTACGATGCCAGGGGCAACGCCTTGAAAGATCATAAGCCGCAGCTGACGTTACTGCTGCAGGTGCTGACGGAAGAGAAGCGTTTTATCGCTAACTGATTATTTATGAGGCAGTTAGACGGCCGCCGCTTGCATTCCGCCAGAGAAACAGTAGACTAAGCTCCACTGTTCGGCACGTAGCGCAGCCTGGTAGCGCACTGTCATGGGGTGTCAGGGGTCGGAGGTTCAAATCCTCTCGTGCCGACCAAAATTCCCAACTAAAGCAGCCTGTTAAGGCTGCTTTTTTTATGCCTGCCGTTAGCCTTTTCTCTTTTTACGTCCAGTGCTCCTGCGGCTTCCGCCCTCTGCGTGCAGAAACATGGTCTATACTGACTGTTGTGTGGGTAACGAAGAGGAGAGTTTATGTATTATATTGAAAAAGACGATCCAAATAACGCGCCCGAGTCAGGCGACAAACGTCCTGAACCGGATCAAAAGCAGTAACCCACAAGGGCCGCCATGCGCGGCCTTTTTACTGGTCATAGCCCCGCGTGACCTGTAAGCTTTTTACCTGCTGAATAAAATATTACCCCCTTTTTCAGCCGCTTATTCTGTGCCATCCACTCTGTTCTTCCTCACAAAAATCGCAGGCCGCCGCGCTTTTTAATCTTAGTGAAACGAAAATGTCATAAAAATTCATTAATCTTAACTTTTCTGAATTTCGGATGGATATCACTATGGTTATCAAAGCGAAGAGCCTGCAGGATGCAGAAGAACTCCTTCATTCAGGCGTCAGCAAAGTGGAACTGGCTTACAATATTGGCAGCGACGATTTTTTTCGCCTGGCGTCACGCTGGTGCGATCGCGGCGCGCGCATCACTAAAGGTCATCATCACTTCGTGGTTTCCGTAAAGGGCTTTGCCATCCCGCCTAACGACTAAGCGGTTGCCCCGACCATGGCGGGCTGCTTTAATGCCCTTTTGCGCGTCGTCCTGGAACCTGATGAATTCTCAGATCGTTTCCCTGCCGCTTCCCGAAGGCGGCTTTATTCGCTCCGCGTCTCTACGCCGCGGCGATGTGCTGCTGGCGCAGGCGCGCTTCGACCTGACTCTTTATGACGACAGCTTTAGCGCACGCTGGCATCTGCCCTTTCCACCCTCGCTGCGGCAGGCGGTGAAAAAACGTCGCGCCGAGTACCTGGCCAGCCGCTGGCTGGCGCGCAAGGTGATGGGCCAGCTCGGCACTGCCGACTTCATGCTGCAAAACCACAGCGATCGCTCTCCCCGCTGGCCACCCGGCGTTCAGGCATCGCTGTCGCACACTGATGGCGCGGTGGCGCTGGCCGTGACGCAGCAGCCGCTCTGCATCGGCGTCGATATTGAAAGCGTGATGAGCCTGCGCACCGCAGAGGAAACCGCCGCGCTGCTGATGAACGACCAGGAAGAGATACGGCTGCGCGCGCTGCCGCTGCCGTTTTCGCAGGCCGCAACCCTGCTCTTTTCGCTGAAAGAGAGCCTGTATAAAGCGCTGTGGCCGCAGCTGCATCAGCCAATGGATTTTCCGCAGGCCTGCCTGCTGGAAGCGGATGTCGCCACGGGCAAAGCAGCGCTGGCGCTGAATCATACTTTCAGCCCGGCGTTTGCCGCCGGCACGCGGCTGGAGGCGGAATTTGAGCTGGAGGCGGATCGGATACTGACCCTGCTGATCCATCCCATGGCAGGCAATAAAAAACCGGCTGAGCAAAAGGGCTAGCCGGTATACACACAAGACGACAGAAGATATTCCAGGGAGGCAAAAAACGCTGTTTTTGCTGAGGACAGCTTAACGCCTTTGGCGCGCGCTGCGCCACGACGCCTTTCTGCTAAGCTTTCTCATCATGCTCATAAGTGAGGTCGGTACGCTGCACCGCATCCAGCGTCGCCATGTCGCGCTCGCGTCCGGTCAGCTCGCTGAGTTTGCCTTCGCGCATCTCCAGCAGACGATCGGCATGCATAAAATAGTGGTCGTCATGGCTGATGGCGAACACGGTTTTGCCGGACGCCTGTAGCCAGGGCAGCAGTTCGCGATAGAAGACGCGGCGAAAATGGGGATCCTGATCCGCCGCCCATTCGTCCAGCAGCAGCACGTCGCGCTCTTCCGCCGCTGCCAGCAGCAGCGCCACCCGCTTGCTCTGCCCTTTCGACAGCTGAAGGTTAAGTATTTTGTTGCCTTCGATTTTCAGCTTGTCCTGCATCTTCAGGCGCTCCAGCCAGGCCTGCACCAGCTTAGGATTCGCAGGCGCGCCTTCACGCCCGATTAGCCGATCGAACAGGTGCACGTCGGTAAATACGGCGGAAAAGTGCTTGCGCCAGCGTTCCAGCTCTTCCGCGCCAACTGGCTCGCCGTCCAGCAGCAGCGTGCCGCCGTGCGGCTGGTAGAGCCCCGTCAGCAGCATCGCCAGCGTCGACTTGCCGCTGCCGTTGCCGCCAATCAAAAACACCAGCTCGCCGCGCCGCAGCGTCAGGTTAATGGGGCCGATCTCGAAGCCGTTTTGTCCGTAGTGAAAGCGGACGTCGCGCAGCTCCAGCGTCTGCCACTCCGCCAGCGGCGGCAGCGTATGGAAGCCCTCCTGATAAGGCGCCAGATCGAAGGCGTTAAGCTTGCGAAACGCCACCTGCGCGCTGAGCAGCGTCGGCAGCGCGCCTACCGCCGACAGCAGCGGCGTACGCAGGAACAGCAGCGTCAGCGAAAAGGTGGCCGCCACTGCGGTATTCGCCCAGCCCAGGCTGTTGGCCATGAAAAACACCATACCGATAGCGCCGAGCGTCATAATATTTGACCAGTTCACCGCGCTGAGGTGATAGGTGTCGGCGCGCACGATATGGTGACGATAGGCTTTTGCATCTTCCTGATAAACGGTTTCGTAGATCAGCTGCGCACGCTCGCGGTTCAAATGTAGCTCTTTGCGCCCCTCCGTTACCGTCTGGAAATCGTGGTAGAGGTCATCCTCTACTTCGCGCAGTTTCGCCATATGACGATAAACGCGCGACACCAGCAGCCAGCCGCCCACCAGCGTCACCGCCATCCACAGGCTGGAGACCATCAGCATTTTAGGCGAGAGCCAGGCAAGATAAATCGCGGAGCCCAGCGTGATAATAATGCCCTGAATCAGCTCCGGCAGACGAACAAAGGCGATGGTGATGGCGCGGATATCACTGGTCAGTCCGGCAAGCAGCTGCGCGTTGCCGATCTGCTCCAGCCGCTCGACGCGAGTATCCAGGATACGCTTGATAAATTCGCCGCGCAGGCGCCAGACAAACTGGTGCCCCAACAGCGTCAGCGCCAGCTGGGCGGCGAGCGTCACCGCCATCAGCAGCACCAGCTGCAGCAAAAAGCCAGGCAGCACGGAGAAGGAGGTATTGATGGCCGAGATCATTTCGCTGTTGATATAGGCGATCATGGCGATGCCGAGCACGGCACTAAGCAGCGTCAGCAGGATGACGCCGATAAAAGGCCAGCGAAACTGGTGAAAAACAACCTTGAGCAACGCCATAAATAAGTCCAGCAGTCAGGAAAGCAGCCAGCAGTTTAAAGCGATGCGGAATGATAGCAATAGTTATTCGCAATCGCGCCGCGCTCAGAAGGCGCGGCGGAAGGTCAGGTTATAGCGGAACGCGCCGGTCAGCGGATGATCGCCCGGCTTGAGCGGCAAAATGCCGTGGTAGCGCAGGCGCGACGGCCCGCCCCACACCACTACGTCACCATGCTCCAGCAGCACGCGCTGGGTGACGTCGCCGCGCGCAAAGCCGCCGAACTGAAACACCGCCGGCAGCCCCAGCGACACCGAAACGATCGGCTGACGCAGATCGCGCTCATCTTTATCCTGATGCAGCGTCAGCTTTGCGCCCGGCTCGTAGCGGTTGATCAGGCAGGCGTCGGGAGTGAACTGCGGGAAACCCGCCTCGCGCGCGCAGTCGAGCGCCAGCTGGCGAAACAGCAGCGGCATCGGCGGCCACCTGCGGCCGTTCTCCGCATCCTGCTCGGTATACTGATAGCCACGCGCGTCGCTCGACCAGCCGAAGTCGCCGCAGTTGGTCATCGCCACCGACATGCGGTGGCCGCCCGGCGTGATGCGATGGTGGAACGGGTTTTGCTGCGCCACCGCCAGCAGCGCCTCAATCAGCGCCGGTGCGTCGTCGCGCGCGCGGCGTCGCAAAATTGTCGCGCCGTCCGCCAGCGGCTCCTGCCACGGCGCGTCTTCACTAAACAGATCGAGCATGATTTCCCCTTGCGCTGCTACTCACCGTCGATCAAAAAAGCCTTAAACTGCGGCGACATCCAGCTAACGAATTTATCACCCTCTTTACTGATAAGGTAGACGGCCAGATTCTGCCGCAGCGCCAGCGCTTTCGCCTTCTCGCTGCCCAGCACCATCAGGCCAGTATCCCAGCCGTCGGCTTCCAGCGCCGTGGTGGCAATCACCGTGGCGGAAACCAGCTTATGATCGATGGGGCGGCCGGTCGCCGGATCGATGACGTGCGAAATGCGTTTGCCGTCCAGTTCATAATAGTTGCGATAGCTGCCGGATGTGCTGATGCCGTGCCCCTGCAGATCGACGCGCGCCTGTACGGCGTTCTCGCTGTCGGTGGGTTTCTGGATCGCCACGCGCCAGCCCTGGCCCTGGGCATTCTGGCCGCGGCTCAGCACAGCGCCGCCGACCGAAACCAGATAGTTGTTGATCCCTTCGCGCTCCATCAGGCGCGCCAGATGGTCGGTGGCGTAGCCTTCGCCCATGGTAGAAAGATCGACATAGAGACCCGGCAGGTCTTTCTGCAGCCACTGCCCTTCCACCGTCTCGATAACGCGCAGATGCTGTAGCCCGGTTTGCGCCTTCGCGGCAGCGATCTCCGCCTCCGTCGGGGTGTGGGCAGGCTGTTTCACCGGCCCGAATCCCCAGAGATTCACCAGCGGTCCGACGGTGATATCCATCGCGCCATCGGTTTTTGCGCCGATGCGCAGCGCCTCGGTGACGATATCCGCCATATCCGCACTCACCGGCTGTGGCGCGTCGCCCTGATAGCGGTTAAAGCGCGCCAGCACGGAATCGGGCTTCCAGGTCGACAGCGTCTGGTCGTCCATATCAAGCTGCTGCTGGATCGCCTGCTGCAGTTCCGCTTTGCGCGCGGCGTCGACGCCCGCCAGCGACACGCGCCACACTGTCCCCATGGTTTTGCCTTCCAGCACCATCGCCTGTGGCGGCGTCTTATTATCGCAGGCGCTCAGGGCGCAAACCGCCGCCGTCATTAGCAGAATATTCCAGTATCGCATTCTTCCCTCATCTGTAACGCTATATTCCAGCCTGAAACAAAGCATAAGTTGTTAGTAAAGTAGTCAAAATTAGTTTGTAAGCCCACACTGCCTGAGCCACTTTATGGTTATGGCATAGTGTCGGCTGATGACAGGAGGCTCCAATGATCTATCTGATTCTCGCTTTTGCAGGCGGACTATTTATTTTCAGTATTGTTAAGCTGCTGCAACAGCGGCGTCAAAAACGGCTTGCCTGGGGCACCGCGCGCCAGCGTTGAGCAGCCGTGCACCACTATGCTGCGGCAGTGTAGCAAAGCGCGCGGAAAATCCGTGTCTGTGAGGGCGATCGCGCTGGCATGAATGCTGCACGGTTTAACCCGGGTTTAATTCCGGGAGGTGCAGCATGGGTAAATTATCGTCAGCGCTCGGCCAGTGGCAGCAGTGGCTGAGCTTCTCCGCGTTCACTCTGGCAGGCGTAGGATTTGAAGGCAGCGTCCCGCCGCAGCCAAACGCTGCGCCTGGGGCCAGCCATAGTCGGCCCCTGCGGTCGTCATGACATAGCCAGCTCGTTCAGCTCCGGATGTTCTCGTCCGGGCGCTCAGCAGAGCCGTTCGCCGGCCGGGGGCAAATGCTGACGCAGATGCCTCTGCTGCCGGACGCGCTGAAAAACGGGGTCATCGGAGTGGACTTTCGCAACTGCGCCTTAGCAACGTCAGCGCGCCGCTGGACGATACGCCTGCAATCAGCACAGATGCGTCGGCATAAGGCATAAGGTAAGAGAGGACGAACGCCATCGCCCTCAGGCAGATGCCTGTGGCACGCGGCAAAGCCGAATAAATCATGTTACTGGCGGAAGGAGCCGCCGTGCGGGCGCTGCGGAGAGGAGAGGCGGAAACGGTATGCAGGATCGAGCCGCCGCGCGGCGGTAACTGGCAAACGGGAGCCCGGCCCGCAGGCCAGGCTCCCGACCGGTTTAGAACTGATAAACCAGACCCAGCGCCACGGTATCGTCAGTATTGATGCCGGCAGCGTCGGTAAAGTCGTTGTCATCCATCAGGTTGATCTGGTAATCAACATAGGTAGACATGTTTTTGTTGAAGTAATAGGTCGCACCCACATCAACATATTTTTTCAGGTTCTGCTTGCCCCAGTTCTGAATGTCAGTGCCGCGTGAGGTCACGAACGCCAGAGAAGGACGCAGGCCGAAGTCGAACTGATACTGTGCTACCAGCTCCCAGTTATCTGCTTTATCAGCGAAACCGTAGATATCGTCATCCGACGAGCCAAAGCGGGTCGCGTTGTAGGACCGGCTGTACATCGCCGCCAGGTAGATATTGTTGGCGTCGTATTTCAGGCCGCCGGTGTAAACTTCCGCTTTGTCGCCGCGGCCCAGAATAGCCGGATCGCCGCCGTTCTGGTTGCTGGTACGGTCAGACGAGAACATCGCCGCGCCGATACCGAAGCCAGAGCCGAGATCGTAGGTGGTGCTCAGGCCCCAGCCGTCGCCGTTCTCGCCCAGCACGTCACGCCCGGAGGTTTCGCGGCTTGGGTTGTCGTTTTTACCCTGATACTGAACGGCAAAGTTCCAGCCATCCACCAGTCCGAAGAAGTTAGAGTTGCGGTAGGTCGCCATGCCGTTGCCGCGCTGGAACATAAAGTTGTCCGCGCCGTAGGTGTCGCCGCCGAACTCCGGCAGGACGTCGGTCCATGCGCCGATGTCGTATGCCACGCCGTAGTTGCGGCCGTAGTCGAACGAGCCCGCATCGCCGAACTTAATGCCTGCGAAGCCGACGCGCGTGTAGCTGTTAGCTGTGCCTTCGCTTTCCGCCGTGTTCAGCGCCGCCTGATATTCCCACTGGCCGTAGCCGGTCAGCTGGTCGGAAATCTGAGTTTCGCCTTTGAAACCGAAGCGCAGGTAGGACTGATCGCCGTCATTACCGTCGTTGTCTGAGAAATAGTGCAGACCGTCGACCTTGCCGAACAGATCTAATTTATTGCCATCTTTATTGTATATTTCCGCTGCGCTTGCAGAACCCGCTGCGATCAGCAGCGCAGGGATCATCAGGGAGAGAACGCGACGTTTCATTTTATTACCCTCTGTTATATGCCTTATTTTTGCCACTGCGAGCTGAACGCTTAAAAATTCAGCCGGCACGCCATTGTTAGTTTATAAAGAGCAATAAGCCATCACGAAAATGCTACGAAATTTCCAAATATGTTTCATAGTGCGAATCAGTTATTTCCAGATGTAAATTTTGCGGAACTAATAACCAGCACGTATCGATAAAAATTATCGCACAAAAAATCAAACCGTTTTTTATACTTTTAATTTCATGCTGTTACATGCGGTGCTATCTGAGCACTGAATGATAAAACATATGCGTCATCTGAGAATACAATAGATCCCGCTATCATCATTTATTTCATTATTACCTTCATTCACCCCGAATGAGATGTTTACCCTAAATTCCCGCCGGACCTGTATGTCCGGCATTTTTTTGCCCTGAATTTGCCCTTCCCGCCGTGCCTGAAAGTAAAGTTAATTAACGCGGCTAAAATAACGCCGCTGGCAACTGGCATTTATGGCCAATAATCGCACAATTAGTTAATTAACCCTCTGTATATTTCCCCTGTTAATTTATCACCGTAATAAAGTGCTTCTTCTTGCATAACAGCGTCTTTATTAACGCATGCTGCCGCCCGGGAATATATCGCCGTAAAGCGTACGGCGGATCATCACTCCTGCTAAGAGTTGGTAGTTAGCGCCTGGCGACACCGGCCGCATATGGGGCAGGCTATAAGCCTAATGAGCGAGGCGACAGCGCGACTTTATCGCCACGTTTTTTTCGGAAAGGTGCCAGGAAAGTTCTGGAAAATTTTTTGGGCTGGTTAAAAGTCGCTAAAATGCCGACTTCCACGCCGGTTTCTCGCTACGCTGCCCTTTCCGACAGCGCATGCTGCTGCGGCTTTGATGCTACACTTCGTCGCTTTGACACTCACGAATATAACTATGACCGCACTGGACGCCGCCCCAACCAGGAAACTTCACAGCCGAGTCAGTCTGGGAACACGCCTTGTTTTTCTGATCGCCGGTCTCGGCATGTCCTCCTGGGCGCCGCTGGTGCCGTTCGCCAGCCAGCGGCTGGCGCTGAACGGCGCGTCGCTGGGCGCGCTGCTGCTTTGTCTGGGCATCGGCTCGCTGGCGGCGATGCCGATCACCGGCGCGCTGGTGGGCCGCTTCGGCTGCCGCCGGGTTATGCTCGGCTCGACGCTGGTGATTCTGGCGATGCTGCCGCTGCTGGCAACGCTGGACGCGTTATGGATGATGGCCGCAGCGCTGATGGTGTTCGGTGCCGGACTGGGCATGCTGGACGTGGCGATGAACGTGCAGGCGGTCGAGGTGGAGAAAGCCGCCAGCAAGCCGATGATGTCCGGCTTTCACGGCTTCTTTAGCCTCGGCGGCATTTTAGGCGCAGGTGCGATTAGCCTGCTGCTCGGCGTCGACCTGTCGCCGCTGGCGTCGGTGGCGCTGGTGCTGCTGCTAATGGCGCTGCTGCTGGCGATAAGTCTGCCGACGCTGATGAGCGAGCGTCTGCATCAGCCCGATCAGCCGTGGCTGGTGGTGCCGCGCGGCTTCGTCGCCTTTCTCGGCCTGCTCTGCTTTATTCTGTTTCTTGCCGAAGGCGCCGTGCTCGACTGGGGCGCGCTGCTGCTGCTGCAGCGTCCCGCCATGTCGACCGCGCACGCCGGGCTTGGCTATGCGGTGTTCTCGGTAGCGATGACGATTGGCCGCCTGACCGGCGACAGGATTATCGATCGTTTCGGCCGTTTTCCCGTGATGCTGACGGGTGCGCTAATCGCATCAGCTGGCCTGGCGCTGGCGGTCTTTCTGCCCTGGCCGCAGATGGCGCTGCTCGCTTTTTTGCTGGTAGGCTTTGGTTTGTCCAATACGGTGCCGATGTTGTTCAATGCCGTCGGGAATCAACAGGATATGCCCTCAAACCTGGGGATTTCCGCCATGACAACGCTAGGATATGCGGGTATTCTCTCAGGTCCGGCCTTAATCGGATTTATTTCTCAATGGCTGAGCCTCAGCGGTGCCTTTTTGCTCATCGCGCTGCTGCTGCTGGCTGTGGCCGCCAGTGCCCGACTGGTTGCGCGATGATTTCAGGTGCATGACACGCTATGTTGCCCTTTAAGTTTCCAGTGACATCCGGCAATGTCACCCGCTTTTTTATCATTTTTAATCTGGTGCTGCTGCTGGCGCTGGGCTTTATGGTTCACAACTCGGTCAACGCCTGGCTGACCGAGAAACGCTATGCCATGACCGACCTGGCGCGCGCGACGCAAAAGCGTATCGACGCCTATCGCTTCGCCACCTGGCAAATTTATGAGAATCTCGCTACCAGCGCCGCAGGCAGCTCGCCGAACAGCAGCCTGCAGGAGACGCGCCTTCGTCCGGACGTCTACTATCTGGAAAAAACCCGACGCAAAACCGAGGCGCTGATCTTCGGCTCGCACGACAGCAGCACGCTTGATATGACCATGCGCATGTCGAGCTACCTCGATACGCTATGGGGCGCAGAAAATCCGACCTGGTCGATGTATTTCCTGAACGGTCAGGACAACAGCCTGATCATGATCTCTACGCTGCCGCTGAAGGATATGGCGACGCGCTATAAAGAAAGCGCTATTAGCTCGCTGGTGGACGGTCGTCGTGCAGAGATGCTGCAGCAGGCAAATGCGCTGGACGAACGCGAAAGTTTCTCGCCGCTGCGCCACTTCGCCTTTCAGAACGACCACTACTTTACGCTGCGCACCACCTTTAATCAGCCGGGCCATCTGGCGACGGTGGTCGCCTTCGATCTGCCGATCAACGATCTGACGCCGCAGAATATGCCGATCGAAAACTTCCAGCTGCGCCAGGACGCCGCGCTGCCCGCCGCGAACGATCAGGAAGAGAGCGAAAGCACGCAGATCGCCATCGTCAATCCCGATCTGGAGATTGCCGCCACCCTGCCGAGCACGCCGCTGCAGCTGGTTTATCGCGTGCCGCTCACCAGCCTGATGCTCGATACGCTGCATAAGCTGATGTGGCCGCTGCTGGTCAATCTGCTGCTGTTTCTGCTCTCTTTTGCCGGCATGACGCTGCTGCGCAAGCAGTCGCTGCGCCCAAGCGAGAATCAGAGCGCGGAGCTCGATTCGCTGCGCGTGCTGAATGAAGAGATTGTCGCCAGCCTGCCGGTCGGCCTGCTGGTATATGACTTCGCCAGCAACCGCACCATCCTCAGCAATAAGATCGCAGAACATCTTTTGCCGCATCTGAATCTGCAAAAAATTATTAATATGTCAGACCAGCATCAGGGCGTGCTGCAGGCGACCATCAATAACGAAGTGTATGAGATCCGCCACGCGCGCAGCGTGCTGTCGCCGCATACCCAGCTGTTTTTGATGCGCGATCAGGATCGCGAGCTGCTGGTGAATAAAAAGCTGCAGAAGGCGCAGCAGGTGCTGGATCGCAACCATCAGATGCGCCAGCAGCTGCTGCAAAACCTCGGCCACGCCCTTAATCGTCCGCTTGAGAAGGTGGTGGCGCAGCTGGTGCGGCTAAGCCAGCGCGACGAAGACGAAACGGTGCTTGACCTGCTGGATGAGAGTCAGAGCCTGGCACGGCTGGTGGACGATATCGTGCTGCTTAACCGCCTGGAGGCGCACGACTGGTCGCCAGACGCCAGCGTGTTTAACCTGCAGGAGCTGCTGGATGAGATCGCCCTTGAAAGCCTGCCGCTGGTGCGCCGCAAGGGGCTATCGCTGGTGGTGAACAACCTGCAGCCTAACGATGAACAGCGCTTCGGCGACCGCCGCGCGCTGCGTAAGGTGCTCGCCACGCTGATGCACTATGCGCTAACCACTACGCGCTGGGGCAAGATCTCTCTGACGGTAAACGCTGACGAGACGCGACCGGAGCGCCTGCTAATTGAGCTGGTGGACACCGGCGCGGGATTGACCGTCGACGAGCTGGCGAACGCCGACTTCCCCTTCCTCGGCGAAACCAGCCAGGATCGCTACGGACAGGCGTCCGGCATGGCCTTTTTCCTCTGTAAGCAGCTGTGTAAACAGATGGGCGGCAGTCTGGAGATTATCGCGAAGCCAGATATCGGCACGCGCTACAGCATTCAGCTTCCGCTGGCGGTAGAGCCGCAGCCGGAAGAAGAGGAGGAGAAGCTGCTGGACGGCGTAACCGTGCTGCTCGAGATCGAGGTAGAGGACGTCTATAAAATCGTTTGCCGCCATCTGGAGAACTGGGGGGCGCGCTGCCTGTCGCCCGAAGAGCGCCTGTCAGGCCAGGAACATGACGTGCTGGTGACCGACGATCCCAACAAGCTGAGCGGCTGGGCGCTGCTGCTGGCAGAGGACGAACTGGGTCACCACGCGCTAAACGATCGGCAATACCGGGTCAACTTCAATCTCAGCAATGCGCTTCAGGATGCACTGCTGGCCCTGATTGAACAACAGCTGGCCCATGATTCCATGGATGAGAGTACAGAAGACGAGGAATTAACCCCGCTGTTGAGCGGCGGCTACTTCCAGCTGTTTACCGAGACAGTACCGCCTGATGTAAAGAGACTGTATACTGAGTCGGCGGAAAAGGACTACGCCATGCTTGCTCAGACAGCGCATCGCCTGAAAGGCGTGTTTGCCATGCTTAACCTGACGCCGGGCAAACAGCTTTGTGAAGAGTTAGAACTGCACATCAAAGCATGTGACGATTCAAACATTACAAATACCACCAGTGACATTGACGCTTACGTCAATGAACTGCTGCAGCAAGGTAACCAATAAGATGAATAACTTAAATGTAATTATTGCCGATGACCATCCAATTGTTCTTTTCGGTATCCGAAAATCTCTGGAACAAATTGAGTGGGTCAACGTTGTAGGTGAGTTCGAAGACTCAACAGCACTGATTAACAGCTTGTCAAAACTTGACGCCAACGTTCTGATCACCGATCTCTCCATGCCCGGCGAAAAATATGGCGATGGCATCACGCTGATCAAATATATCAAACGTCACTATCCGGACCTGTCGATTATTGTTCTGACCATGAACAATAACCCGGCAATCCTGAGCGCCGTGCTGGATCTGGATATTGAAGGCATCGTGCTGAAACAGGGCGCGCCGACCGACCTGCCGAAAGCGCTGGCCGCGCTGCAGAAAGGCAAGAAGTATACGCCAGAAAGCGTCGCGAAACTGCTGGAGAAGATCAGCGCGGGCGGCTATGGCGACAAGCGCCTGTCGCCGAAAGAGAGCGAAGTGCTGCGCCTGTTTGCTGAAGGCTTCCTGGTGACCGAAATCGCCAAGAAACTGAACCGCAGCATCAAAACCATCAGCAGCCAGAAAAAATCGGCGATGATGAAGCTGGGCGTAGATAACGATATCGCTCTGCTGAACTACCTCTCCTCCGTCAGCGCAACCCAGATCGACAAAGACTAACGCGTTGTTCAGACGGCGCTCAGGCGCCGTCTGGTTTCCCGCGTCAGGATGCTGACGCCGCCCTACCCTTCCCGCGCTTTTCTTACCCGCTCCGCGTAAACCGCCAGCGTGGTTTTCAGCACGTCCAGCGTTACCGGTTTCGACAGGCAGTTATCCATGCCGGCTTCCATACAGCGCTGCTTCTCTTCCGCCAGCGCGTTGGCGGTTACGCCAACGACCGGGAAAACGTGGCCAAGCTGACGCAGCCGCTGCGTCAGCCGGTAGCCGTCCATATTCGGCATATTGACGTCGCTCAGCACGATATCGATCTCGCTGCGGCTGATGACGTTGAGCGCATCGACGCCGTCCTGGGCGGTTTTCACCTGATAGCCCAGCGTACCGAGCTGCTCCGACAGCAGCATGCGGTTAATCGGATGATCGTCAACAATCAGGATCCTGATGTCATCGTTGCTCATCACCTCTTCAGCCGGGGCGGAGAGCGTAAGATTGGTCGCCGTGTCGCTCTGAATGGCGATGCGGTAGATGCGCGCCAGCAGGCTCGTCAGCTCGTGCGGCGTCGCCGTGCTGTGCAGCCAGCGGCCCGGCGTGATTTCGCGCGGCATATCGATATGCGCGCCGCTGAAGACAATGACCGCCCGCAGCGTCTGCTCGCTTTCCGGTTCATAGTCGGTAATCAGCACGTCGTCGCTGCCCCCTTTGCCGTTGTACGGCAGGATAGCGATGCCCTGCTGCCGCAGGTCGCGCTCGATAAAGCTGGCAAGATAGTCGTTGCGCATGTCGATCCACAGGGTTTTATCGTGCAGCCCATCGAGCAGCGGCGGCGCAGGATGCTGGCCGTTATAGACCGGGATGCGCACGATAAACTGGCTGCCCATGCCAGGCTCGGAGTCCACCTCGATATCGCCGTCCATCATATTGGTCAGCTTTTCGCAAATGGCGAGGCCCAGGCCGGTGCCCTGGAAGTTGCGCTGCACGCCGTTGCCCACCTGGAAGAAGGGGTCGAACAGCCGCGTAATCTCTTTGCCTGGGATCCCCACGCCGGTATCGCGAATGCGAAACGCCAGATAGCCCTCTTTCACATAGGCATGCAGGATAATGCAGCCGGTGTGGGTGAACTTGATGGCGTTGTTGAGCAGGTTGGAGATGACCTGCTGCAGCCGCAGCGGATCGCCATCCAGCGCCAGCGGTACGTCATGCTCGATAAAACAGTAGAGCGTCAGCCGCTTTTTCATCACCAGCGAAAGATAGTTGCCGGCGATATGGCTGAGGACTTCGCGCGGCGAGAAGGGACGCGGCTCAATCTTCAACTGCTCTGACTCAATTTTAGAGAAGTCGAGAATGTCGCTGATGATCTTCAGCAGCAGGCTCGACGAGTTGTTCATCGCGGTGACCAGCGAATCGACCTCTTTCGGCAGCTGCTTCGTCTGGAGCAGATCGAGGTTGCCAATAATGCCGTAGAGCGGCGTACGCAGTTCGTGGCTGACGGTGGCGAGGAACATCGACTTCGACTGGCTCGCCTGTTCCGCCGCCTGCGCCATCTCCTGCAGCGACTGCTCCATGCGCACGCGCGCGGAGACGTCCACCAGCACGCAGATAGCCACGTTTTCGTTGCGGTAGCGCGAGTGCACGAAGCTGATTTGCAGGTTGGTGTTGCTGCCGGTCAGTACGTCGACAAAGTTGACCTGCTGGCTGCCGATAATTTCATTAAGCCGCTGGCGATCTTCCTGCGTCAGCAGCGTGAGATAGTTATGCGCCAGCTCGTTGCTGAGAATATTGGTGCCGTCGCGGGTGCGCAGAATGCAGATGCCCACCGGCGCCGAGGCGACGATTTTACGGTTGAACTGCTCATGCTCCTCCAGCCGGTGAGCATTCTCCTCGGCCGGCAGAAACATCCGGCGCTCAAACAGCCAGGCCAGCGTGAAGAGGACAATGGCGCTGAGCAGATTAAGCAGCAGCGCGTTGACGATCATTAGCTTGAGCCGATCGACCAGCACGCGGGTCGACACCGACCACACCACGCTTAAATCAGAAGGCGGCAGCGGCTTTTTCAGCACCAGCTGGCGATAGCCGTCAAGATAACCGAACCAGCTGCTATCGTCCGACAGATCGTTAAGCGAGAAGCCGATGCCGCCGCGCTGCGACGTCAGCAGCGGCCGATAATTCTCATCGATGAGCGTGGCCACCACCGGCAGACTGCCGGGCTGGATAAACTCGTCCAGACGGATATTCTGCTCAACGCCCAGCAGCGCCTGCAGCTTATTGGCGACGTACACCGGCACCATCATATAAAAAGTGCCGACGCCAGGCTGCGCGCTGGCGTTAATCCAGTAGACAGGATTGCGGCGCTCTTCGTCGTTGCCGTTGCGATAGCGCAGCACGCGCTCGCGCAGCGCCTTGAGGCTGCGTTCGCGATCCACATTGCTGCTGCCGATGGTGAAGTCCGCCAGGCACTGGCTTTCGCCGCCGATGAAAAATACGCGGTTCAGCTCGTAGGTTGAGGCGAAATTGCTTTTCCAGTAGTTGATGTAGTAGCTGAGGGAATCGAGCGAGTTGCGCCAGGTGTTGCTCATTGAGGAGCAGTCGCCGTCGGAAAAGAGCGGCGTAAACTGCGGCAGCGTGGATTTACCGGGCAGCACGCCGTTAATCATATCCAGGCCGCTGCTGGCGCTGGTCAGGCGATTTTCAGTGATGTACTTCAGCTCGCGCATCACGTCGGCGGAGTGGCGCACATACCATTCCGCCTGGCCATAGTTGCTGGCGAACTCCTGCCGCACGCTGCTCTCTTTTTCATGCAGCACGCTGATGATAAAGAAGGTGGTCAGCACCGCGCCCAGCGTCCAGAGCAGCAGCGCCAGCGCACGGAACAGGTAGCGCGAGATGCGCAGCGTGGTTCGGAAAGAGACCAGATATTTCAAGGGAAACTCACTACGGCAAGGTTAATGACGGGCCGGCTTCAGAATGCTCATTACACTAGCTTTATCAGGGGAGAAAAGCCAGTCGGCATCTGTGCTTAACGTGCCGCGCCGCAAAAAGCAACGGCAGGTCGGGTTGCCCTTCCTGCCGTAAAATTCAGTGCCGCCTTCCCTGGCAGCGCACGCGCGAAGCGTTACTCTTCTTCGTCCGCTTCCGGCGCGTCGTCGTCAGCTTCCGCTTCCGGCGCGATATCTTCCTCACCTTCCGCTACGCTGCCGTCGATGGCGTCGAGCTCTTCCTCTTCCACCGGTTCAGCTACGCGCTGCAGACCCACCACATTCTCATCTTCCGCGGTACGGATCAGGATCACGCCCTGGGTGTTGCGACCGACGATGCTGACCTCGGAGACGCGGGTGCGCACCAGGGTACCGGCATCGGTGATCATCATGATCTGATCGCTGTCGACCACCTGCACCGCGCCAATCACCGGACCGTTGCGTTCGGTAACCTTGATGGAGATAACGCCCTGGGTGGCGCGCGAGCGGGTTGGGTACTCGCTAATCGCGGTACGCTTGCCGTAGCCGTTTTGCGTTACGGTAAGAATGGCGCCCTCGTCACGCGGCACGATCAGCGACACCACGCGATCCCCTTCCGCCAGCTTGATGCCGCGCACGCCTGAGGCGGTACGGCCCATGGCGCGAACGGCGTTCTCGGCGAAGCGCACCACTTTACCACCCGCAGAGAAGAGCATCGCCTCGTCGTTGCCGTTGGTCAGCGCCACGCCGATCAGCTCGTCATCTTCACGCAGGTTCACCGCGATGATGCCGGCGCTGCGCGGACGACTGAACTCCTGCAGCGCCGTTTTCTTCACGGTGCCGCTGGCGGTCGCCATAAAGATGTTGAAGCCTTCGGTATATTCGCGCACCGGCAGGATAGCGGTGATGCGTTCGTCAGGCTGCAGCGGCAGCAGGTTAACGATCGGACGACCGCGCGCGCCGCGGCTTGCTTCCGGCAGCTGGTAGACCTTCATCCAGTAGAGACGGCCGCGGCTGGAGAAGCAGAGGATAGTGTCGTGGGTGTTGGCCACCAGCAGACGATCGATAAAATCCTCTTCCTTGATGCGCGCCGCCGACTTGCCTTTGCCGCCGCGACGCTGCGCTTCGTAGTCCGAAAGCGGCTGATACTTCACATAGCCCTGATGCGACAGCGTAACCACCACATCTTCCTGATTGATCAGGTCTTCGATGTTGATGTCTGCGCTGTTGGCGGTGATCTCGGTGCGGCGTTCGTCGCCGAACTGGTCGCGCATGGCGATCAGCTCTTCCCGGATCACTTCCATCAGACGCTCGGCGTTCATCAGAATGTTGAGCAGCTCGGCGATCTGCTCCAGCAGCTCTTTGTACTCGTCGAGCAGCTTTTCATGCTCAAGTCCGGTGAGCTTCTGCAGGCGCAGATCGAGGATCGCCTGCGCCTGCTGTTCGGTCAGGTAGTAGCGACCGTCGCGGATGCCGAACTCGTCGTCCAGCCACTCCGGACGCGCGGCGTCGTCGCCCGCGCGCTCCAGCATGGCGGCAACGTTACCCAGATCCCACGCCTGCGCGATCAGGCCCGCTTTCGCTTCGGCCGGGTTCGGCGCGCGGCGGATCAGCTCGATAATCGGATCGATGTTGGCCAGCGCAATTGCCAGACCTTCAAGGATATGCGCGCGGTCGCGCGCTTTGCGCAGTTCAAAAATCGTACGGCGCGTCACCACTTCGCGACGATGGCGCACGAAGGCTTCGAGGATCTCCTTCAGCGTCATGATCTTCGGCTGGCCCTGATGCAGCGCCACCATATTGATGCCGAATGAGACCTGCAGCTGCGTCAGCGAGTAGAGGTTGTTCAGCACCACTTCGCCAACCGCATCGCGCTTCACTTCGATCACGATGCGCATGCCGTCTTTGTCCGACTCGTCGCGCAGCGCGCTGATGCCTTCGACGCGCTTCTCTTTTACCAGCTCGGCGATCTTCTCAATCAGACGCGCTTTGTTGACCTGGTAAGGGATCTGGTGCACCACGATGGTTTCGCGGCCGGTTTTGGCGTCGGTTTCCACTTCGCCGCGCGCGCGGATGTAGATCTTGCCGCGTCCGGTGCGATACGCCTCTTCAATACCGCGACGGCCGTTGATGATGGCGGCGGTCGGGAAATCGGGCCCCGGAATGTGCTCCATCAGGCCTTCGACGCTGATATCTTCGTCGTCGATATAGGCGAGGCAGCCGTTGATCACTTCCGTCAGGTTGTGCGGCGGAATATTAGTCGCCATCCCGACCGCGATGCCGGAGGAACCGTTCACCAGCAGGTTGGGGATTTTGGTCGGCAGAACTTCAGGGATCTGCTCGGTGCCGTCATAGTTCGGCACGAAGTCGACGGTCTCTTTTTCCAGATCTGCCAGCAGATCGTGCGCGATACGCGACATGCGCACTTCGGTATAACGCATCGCCGCGGCGGAGTCGCCGTCGACGGAACCGAAGTTGCCCTGTCCGTCTACCAGCATGTAACGCAGGGAGAAAGGCTGAGCCATGCGGACGATGGTGTCGTAAACGGCGGAATCCCCGTGCGGGTGATATTTACCGATAACGTCACCGACCACACGGGCGGATTTCTTATAGGGTTTGTTCCAGTCGTTACCCAGTTCGCTCATCGCGTAGAGCACGCGGCGGTGGACAGGCTTCAGGCCGTCACGAACATCGGGTAAGGCTCGGCCAACAATGACCGACATGGCGTAATCGAGGTAGGAGCTCTTTAACTCTTCTTCGATATTGACCGGTGTAATTTCTCTTGCAAGGTCGCTCATGGAGCCGCATTCCCTCTACATATGCCCGGATTTTAAAGGTGCGAAAGTATATCACACACCAGCCCGCTGGTGAACGTTAACCACCGTTTTCACGCGCTTTTCGTCGCGCCGGAAAGCTGCCCCCGAAAGCAATAAGCGTTTATACTCAGTCAACATTTTTTCTGGAGTAATGATTCAATGAATGCACAACCGCAGGAAACGCAGCCCAACGTCGATGCGCAGGAAATCGCTAAGTTTGAGGCGGTCGCCTCACGCTGGTGGGATCTGGAAGGCGAATTCAAGCCTCTGCACCGTATCAACCCGCTGCGTCTGGGCTTTATCGCGCAGCACAGCAACGGTCTGTTCGGCAAAAAAGTGCTGGACGTCGGCTGCGGCGGCGGCATCCTGGCGGAAAGCATGGCGCGCGAAGGCGCAGAGGTGACCGGTCTCGATATGGGCGCCGAGCCGCTGCAGGTGGCGCGCCTGCACGCGCAGGAACAGGGCGTGACCCTCGACTACGTGCAGCAGACGGTGGAAGATCACGCCGAGGCGTTCGCCGGTCAGTATGACGTGGTGACCTGCATGGAGATGCTGGAGCATGTCCCGGATCCGCGTTCGGTGGTGCACGCCTGCGCGCGTCTGGTGAAGCCAGGCGGCGAAGTGTTCTTTTCGACCATTAACCGTAACCCAAAAGCCTGGCTGATGGCGGTGTTCGGCGCGGAATACGTGCTGCGCATGGTGCCGCGCGGCACCCACGACGTGAAAAAGTTTATCCGTCCGTCCGAACTGCTGGGCTGGGTTGACGAAACGCCGCTGCGCGAGCAGCACATTACCGGCCTGCACTACAACCCGCTGAGCGATAAATTCCGCCTGGGTCGCGGCGTCGATGTGAACTACATGGTGCATACCCGCTACGTGAAAAAGTAACCTGCTGGCGCGCAAGGCGACTGCGCGCCTGTCATCCTGTCCTCACGTTTTTTTTCCTCCTGCCGCTCCGTCGCTAGACGGTTGTCGGGAAAAAACACAGCGATGTGCGAAAAATCAGCGGTCGATCAAAATCTCGAATTTTTTACCCTGGGAGTTGACAGGCCGTTGGGCCTTATAAGTCGCGGGGTTAAGAAATTCCGCACGAAATACAAGCCCCACCGTCATCATTTTTCTGTCTTGTTATCTGGCGGCAGGTCACTAGAATAACCCCCATATTGTTGTTCAATCTCTCCCGACCCCCAACATATAGTGTTTATCCACAGAATTATTCACATTGAATAACCCTGTGAATAAACAGGGGACTCTTTTTCACTTACGGATGGTATAACGCGACATGAATCAAAGTCTGCTCGTTACTAAACGCGATGGCCGCCAGGAACGCATTGATCTCGATAAGATTCACCGGGTACTCGACTGGGCCGCTGAAGGGCTGAACAACGTCTCCGTCTCCCAGGTTGAACTGCGATCTCATATCCAGTTCTACGATGGCATCAGAACCTCTGATATTCACGAGACCATCATCAAGGCCGCAGCAGACCTGATATCGCGCGACGCGCCGGACTATCAATATCTTGCTGCCCGTCTGGCGATCTTCCACCTGCGTAAAAAAGCGTATGGCCAGTTCGAGCCGCCGAAGCTCTACGATCAGGTAGTGCGCATGGTAGAGATGGGCAAATATGACCGTCACCTGCTGGAAGATTATACGGTTGAAGAGTTCGAGCAGATGGACGGCTTTATCGACCACTGGCGCGACATGAACTTCTCCTACGCGGCGGTCAAGCAGCTGGAAGGCAAATACCTGGCGCAGAACCGCGTTACCGGCGAGATCTACGAGAGCGCGCAGTTCCTCTATATCCTGGTTGCCGCCTGCCTGTTCTCCGGCTATCCGCGCGACACGCGTATGGACTACATCAAGCGCTTCTACGACGCGATCTCTACCTTTAAGATTTCGCTGCCGACGCCGATCATGTCCGGCGTGCGCACCCCGACGCGCCAGTTCAGCTCCTGCGTGCTGATCGAGTGCGGCGACAGCCTCGACTCTATCAACGCCACCTCCAGCGCCATCGTCAAGTATGTGTCGCAGCGCGCCGGCATCGGCATCAACGCCGGCCGCATTCGCGCGCTGGGCAGCCCGATCCGCGGCGGCGAAGCCTTCCACACCGGCTGTATTCCGTTCTACAAGCATTTCCAGACCGCGGTGAAATCCTGCTCGCAGGGCGGCGTTCGCGGCGGCGCGGCGACGCTGTTCTATCCGATGTGGCATCTGGAAGTGGAAAGCCTGCTGGTGCTGAAGAACAACCGCGGCGTTGAAGGCAACCGCGTTCGTCATATGGACTACGGCGTGCAGATCAACAAGCTGATGTATCAGCGCCTGCTGAAGGGCGAAGAGATCACCCTGTTCAGCCCGTCCGACGTGCCTGGCCTCTACGACGCCTTCTTTGCCGATCAGGAAGAGTTCGAGCGTCTGTACACCAAATATGAGCAGGACGACAGCATCCGTAAACAGCGCGTGAAAGCGGTCGATCTCTTCTCGCTGATGATGCAGGAGCGCGCTTCTACCGGCCGTATCTATATTCAGAACGTCGACCACTGCAACACCCACAGCCCGTTCGACGCCAGCATCGCGCCGGTGCGCCAGTCCAACCTCTGCCTGGAGATTGCGCTGCCGACCAAACCGCTGGAAGATGTCAACGACGAGAACGGCGAAATCGCCCTCTGTACGCTGTCGGCGTTCAACCTCGGCGCAATCGAGAGCCTGGACGATCTGGAAGAGCTGGCGACGCTGGCGGTACGCGCCCTCGACGCCCTCCTCGACTATCAGGACTACCCGATTCCGGCCGCGAAGCGTGGCGCGATGGGTCGCCGCACGCTGGGCATCGGCGTGATTAACTTCGCTTACTACCTGGCGAAGAACGGCGTGCGCTACTCCGACGGCAGCGCCAATAACCTGACGCACAAAACCTTCGAAGCGATTCAGTACTATCTGCTGAAGGCCTCGAACGAGCTGGCGAAAGAGCAAGGCGCCTGCCCGTGGTTCAACGAAACCACCTACTCGCAGGGCATTATGCCGATCGATACCTATAAAAAGGATCTCGACAGCATCTGCAACGAGCCGCTGCACCTGGACTGGGACGGCCTGCGCGAGTCGATCAAAACGCACGGCCTGCGCAACTCAACGCTCTCCGCGCTGATGCCGTCCGAGACCTCGTCGCAGATCTCCAACGCCACCAACGGCATCGAGCCGCCGCGCGGCCACATCAGCATTAAAGCCTCTAAAGACGGCATTCTGCGTCAGGTGGTGCCGGAGTATGAACGCCTGAAAGATCAGTACGAGCTGCTGTGGGAAATGCCGTCCAACGACGGTTATCTGCAGCTGGTCGGCGTAATGCAGAAGTTTATCGATCAGGCGATCTCCTCTAACACCAACTACGATCCGTCGCGCTTTGCCAACGGCAAGGTGCCGATGAAGCAGCTGCTGAAAGATCTGCTGACCGCGTACAAGTTCGGCGTGAAAACGCTCTACTACCAAAACACTCGCGACGGTGCGGAAGATGCGCAGGACGATCTGGCGCCTTCTATCCAGGATGACGGTTGCGAAAGCGGCGCCTGTAAGATTTAAGGTTGGGCGGGAGCGCGTCTCCCGCCTGCGTTATTTCACGGGGCCGCGCTGCGCCCCGTCTACATTTGGACAGTTTGTATGGCTTACACTACGTTCTCACAGAATAAAAACGATCAGCTGAAAGAGCCGATGTTCTTTGGTCAGTCCGTCAACGTGGCGCGCTTCGACCAGCAGAAATATGACATTTTTGAAAAGCTGATTGAAAAGCAGCTCTCTTTTTTCTGGCGTCCGGAAGAGGTCGACGTCTCGCGCGACCGCATCGACTATCAGGCGCTGCCAGAGCATGAGAAGCACATCTTTATCAGCAACCTGAAATACCAGACCCTGCTCGACTCAATTCAGGGCCGCAGCCCGAACGTTGCGCTGCTGCCGCTGATTTCGATTCCCGAGCTGGAAACCTGGGTCGAAACCTGGGCGTTCTCCGAGACTATCCACTCGCGCTCTTACACTCATATCATCCGCAACATCGTCAACGATCCGTCGCTGGTGTTCGACGATATCGTCACCAACGAGCAGATCCTCGCGCGCGCGCAGGATATCTCTAAGTACTACGACGATCTCATTGAGATGACCAACTACTGGCATCTGCTGGGCGAAGGCACGCATCAGGTTAACGGCAAGAGCGTGACCGTGAATCTGCGCGCGCTGAAAAAGCAGCTCTATATCTGCCTGATGAGCGTTAACGCGCTGGAGGCGATTCGCTTCTACGTCAGCTTCGCCTGCTCTTTCGCCTTCGCCGAGCGCGAGCTGATGGAAGGCAACGCCAAGATTATCCGTCTGATTGCCCGTGACGAAGCGCTGCACCTGACCGGTACCCAGCATATGCTGAACCTGATGCGCACCGGCGAAGACGATCCAGAGATGAAAGAGATCGCCGCCGAATGCCGTCAGGAGTGCTTCGATCTGTTCAAGAAGGCGGCCGAGCAGGAGAAAGAGTGGGCGGAATATCTGTTTAGCGGCGGTTCGATGATCGGCCTGAACAAAGATATTCTCTGCCAGTACATCGAGTACATTACCAATATTCGCATGCAGGCGGTGGGCCTGGATCTGCCGTTCCAGACGCGCTCTAACCCGATTCCGTGGATTAACTCCTGGCTGGTGTCGGACAACGTGCAGGTTGCGCCGCAGGAAGTAGAGGTAAGCTCCTATCTGGTGGGTCAGATTGACTCGGAAGTGGGCGAAGACGATTTCAACGATTTCCAGCTGTAAGTATGAGCCGTGCCGTTATTATCCTGCGCAGCTCCGGCCAGCGGCTGGAGTGCGCAGAGCATCACCCTAACCTGCTGACGACGCTGGAAGCGCATAACCTGTGCGTGGAGTTTCAGTGTCGCGAAGGCTACTGCGGTTCGTGCCGCACGCGCCTGCTGAAGGGCGAAGTTCACTATGCCGAAACGCCGCTGGCGTTTGTCGAGCAGGGCGAAATTTTGCCCTGCTGCTGTGTGGCGAAAGGCGAGATTGAAATCGAGCTGTAGC